>Ga0194130_10000053_pt1 | contig 211130 bp, 190 predicted proteins | sample TA2KigsurfametaG_FD_160084 | JGI IMG/M metagenome (GOLD analysis project Ga0194130, IMG submission 160084) | Freshwater microbial communities from Lake Tanganyika, Tanzania - TA2015050 Kigoma 12 surface | ecosystem: Environmental > Aquatic > Freshwater > Lake | place: Tanzania: Lake... | reverse complement strand
CGTCAACTCTTGAACAGGAATTCCTCGTCTTCCGGGCGCAGAAACAACGACAACTCCTGCCGAAGTTCCTCGTTCGCGGCCAACTCCGGATCATTGTCCACGATCTCATGGGCGGTGTCCCGAGCCAACTGGACCAACTCACGATCGCGACGCAACGACGCCAACTTCAGATCGTTTCGGCCTTTTTGATCCTTGTTCATGAGGGTGCCCTCACCGCGCAGCTCCAGGTCGACCTCGGCCAGGTAAAACCCGTCGTCGGACTCCACCAGGGCGTCGATGCGTGGATTGGAGTCGGGGATCAACTCGCCAACCTCGTCCGACGGCGTCGTGACGAGCCAACAGGTCGACGCATGAAGACCGCGACCCACCCTCCCCCGTAACTGATGCAACTGAGCAATTCCGAATCGATCGGCGTCGAGAATCACCATGACGGTCGCGTTCGGCACGTCGACGCCGACCTCGATGACGGTGGTAGCCACCAACACGTCGGTGTCCCCTCGCCGGAATCGCTCCATCACGACTTCCTTGTCGAGCGACGACAGGCGTCCATGCAGGAGTTCGATTCGCAGTCCGCTCAGTTCGGTCGAGGAGAGCCGCGCGACCGTTTCCTCCGCGCTGGCCACCTCCAACTTCTCGCTCTCCTCGATGAGGGGGCACACGACGTACACCTGACGACCCGCCGCTACTTGGGCCCGCACGTCGGACCACACCTCCTCCTCGGCTCCAGGGCCGTCGGCCGAGCGAGTGACGATGGGGGTGCGACCCGGCGGCTTCTCGTCGAGGACGCTGACATCCAGATCTCCGTAGACGGTCATGGCGGCGGTGCGTGGAATCGGAGTGGCGGTCATCACCAGCACATCGGGCACCGCACGGCCATCGACTCCCTTGGCGCGCAGCGCGGCCCGCTGCTCCACACCGAAGCGGTGTTGCTCGTCGACCACCACGACACCCAGGGCGTGGAATACGACCGAGTCCTGAATGAGGGCGTGGGTGCCGATGGCGATGTCGACCTTTCCGTCGGCCAATCCGGAGAGAACGTCGCGTCGCTTCTCCGCCGTCACGCTGCTGGTGAGCAACTCGACACGTACGTCACGCTCTCCGTCGAGGGTGTCCTCGTCGGGCACGCGCAAGCCCTCGAGCAGGCGTCGGATACCCGCAGCGTGTTGTTCGGCGAGAACCTCGGTGGGCGCCATCAGCGCCCCTTGATGACCACCCTGGACGGCGACGAGCATGGCCGACACCGCCACCAAAGTCTTGCCCGCACCCACGTCGCCCTGCAGAAGGCGGTGCATCGGAGTCGGTGACGCCAAGTCGGTCTCGATCTCGCCGATGACCCGCCGCTGAGCACCGGTCAACTCGTAGGGTAACCCGGCGTGGAAACGGCGAACCAAGTCACCGTCGATCACGTGCTTGATTCCCACGGATTCGCGCTCGAAGGCCCGCTTGCGCATCACAAGAACCAGTTGCACCCGCAACAACTCGTCGAAAGCCAATCGACGACGCGCCGCTTCTTTGTGGGCAAAAGTCTCCGGAGCGTGAATGCCAACCAGCGCGTCGCCACGATCCATCAGAGAGCATCTCTCACGGATGTCCCTCGGCAACGGATCGCTGATTCCTCGCGATTTACAGCGCGCCAGCGTCTCGTCGACAGCCCGCAACACGGTCCATGAGGGCAGTTCGACTTTCTCGCTCTGTGGGTACACCGCCACGATGGGGCGGGGACGCTCGTCGGGGTCGCCCAACACGTCGACGGTGGGATTCGCCATTTGCTTGACGCCATTGAAACGTCCGATACGACCGAACACCGCCACCAACGATCCGACCTTCAACTGCCTGGCTCGGTACGGCTGATTGAAGAAGACGAGCGACAAGCGTCCGCTGTCGTCGGCCAAGGTGGCCGTCACCCTCGACGGGCCCCGACGAGGACCCGGAGGCGGACCGTTGACCGAGCGCAACTCGCCGATCACCAGCACGTCGACCCCTTCGGCAGCCTCGTCGATGGGTGCCTCGCGGGTGCGATCGATCCAGCGACGGGGATAGTGCGTCAACAATTCGACGAGATTGGTGATCCCGAATTTGGCGAAGTTTTCGACCCGTTTGCCCGCGCCGACGGACTTCAGTTCGGAGATCGGTTTCGCCGCCAAGTCGGCCAAGGTCAGTGGAGGCTTCGGGTCGGCCACGGCTCACCGCGTCATTCGACGCCGAACAGGTACGGGTACAGCGGTTGCCCACCACGATGCCATTCGACCTGTACCCCCGGGCGTTCGATCGACAACCAGTCCTCGATGACGGACGTCGCCGATGCGGTGGCGTCGATGCCCTCGATGACGGTGACGATCTCGTGGGATTCGTCGACCAAGAGGGCGAGAAGGGCAACCGCCGCGCCGTCGAGGGTTTCGTGAATCGCGACGATGCCATCTCCGCGAACCAGGCCGATCCAATCACCCGTGGTGACCGACCCGACGTCACTGGACGAGTTACGTACCGCTCGGGTCACCTCACCGGTGACCATCGCTTGGGTGGACGACTTCATCGATGAGGCGTTCTCGTCGACGTCGGCTTCGGGGTCGTAGACGACGAGTGCCGCCAACGCCTCGGGCATGGAACGCGTGGGCACCACGCGCACCTGCTTGGAGGTCAACGAACTCAACTGCTCGGCAACGGGGATGATGTTCTTGTTGTTCGGCAACACGATCACCTGTTGGGCGTTCACCGCTTCGACCGCCGCCAGCAACTCGGCGGTCGACGGATTCAGCGTCTGGCCCCCGGTGACGACTCCCTGAACACCCAACTGCCCGAACAGTTCCTCCAGGCCACCGCCACTGCAGACCGCCACCACGGCCGTGGTGACCGCGGGCAAACCCGCTACGGCGCGGGCGGCATCGTCGGCGAGGTGGCGTTCGGCCACCTCCTCGAAGAGATCGGTGACCCGAATCTGCTTGGGTCGCCCGCCGAGATCGATGGCCGCCTCGATCGCCGCGCCGATGTCGTTGGTGTGCACGTGACAGTTCCAGAGTCCATCACCGCCGACGACGACGATGGAATCACCGATCCGGTCCCACTCGGACCTGAAGGCCTCGATCTTGTCGTCGTCGATATACAGGAAATACATGACCTCGTAACGCAGATCGGCCACCGACGTCTCGCCGTGGCGGTCCGGCGCCATCAACGCCATGGTCATGGCCGGCAACGGTTCATCCACGGCGTCACCACCGATGGAGTCCGCCGGCGTCGGGATGGGCTCGCCGTCGACGACGTTGAGGGCCGCGTCGAGCAGCAACAAGAAGCCGGCACCGCCCGCGTCGACCACTCCGGCGTCTTTCAACACCGGCAGCAGGTCCGGAGTGGCGTCGAGGGCCCGACGACCGGCGTCACGGGCGGCACGCAACGTGGCCCCCAGACCGGAGCCGGTGGCCGCCGACGCCTTGGCGGCCTCACTCGCCTCACGAATCACGGTGAGGATGGTGCCCTCGATGGGCTTGAGCACCGCCGTGTACGCCGCCACCGACGCCTCACTGAGGGCCTCGGCCACCTCGGTGGCGGTGCTACTGGCGGTGCGGGACAACCGGCCGACCAAACCCCGCAAAATCTGCGACAAGATGACCCCCGAGTTGCCCCGAGCGCCCATGAGGGATCCGTGCGAAATGGCCTGGCAGGTGGGTTCGATGTCGGGCCCGGCCTGGTCCAGTTCGGCCACCACGGCGTCCAACGTGCGGGCCATGTTGGTGCCGGTGTCACCGTCGGGGACCGGATACACGTTCAGACGGTTGATTCGCGGGGCGTGCTCCCGAACGGCATCTCGGAACGCCACCACGGTTCGCCGTAGGCGATCGGCGTCGAAACGTTCCCCGGCCCCCGGGGGCGTCAGGACGGCAGGGTTCACCCGCCCGATGGTAGTGGTCAGGGGTGATCCGGGCGTGACCTGCGTTCTATCGAGGGTGAATCGATCCGAAAACCGCTCCCGGCGACATTGGGAGGGGGAGAAATCCGCTGGTAGCGTCGCGGGAGCGAGATCGTGACCCCGCCGGCACGACGAAGAGTCGGAGAAAGCAATGGCATCAATTTGTGAAGTCTGCGGAAAGCGTCCTTCATGGGGCATGTCGGTGTCGCACTCGCACGTGCGCACCAAGCGTCGCTGGAACCCGAACATCCAGCGCATCCGCGTTTTGGTGAAGGGCACACCGACCCACCTCAACGTGTGCACCAGTTGCATCCGCGCCGGCAAGGTGACCAAGGTCGGTCGCGGCTCCGCCGCCTCGAACAAGTGACCACCTGAACGATGCAAGGGGTGGTCAAAGCCTTCGACCCGGGCTCGGGAACCGGCCTGATTTTGCGTGACACCGACTTGGGCGAACTGGAGTTGGCCGCCGACGCCCTCGAGGGGAGCATTTTTCGCATGTTGCGACCCGGTCAGCGTGTCGTATTTGACGTGAACGATGAGGGCCTGGCAACCCGCCTGCGCCTAGGTTCAGAATCAGACATGGGCACTCCGGGTTACTGAGCGCCGTCACCACCGAACAACACCATCATCCACGGCGTCCCCCGGCCGAAGGAGCACACCATGGCGGGCACGAGCAACAACGAGCTTCTGAAGAAATGGGTGGCCGAGTGGGCCGCGGTGATGCAGCCCGATGACATCCATTGGTGCGACGGCAGTGCACAAGAGTACGACCGCCTGTGTGGCGTTCTGGTCGACGCCGGAGTGTTCACCAAGCTCGACGAAGCCAAACGTCCGAACAGCTACTGGGCGCACAGCGATCCGGGCGACGTGGCCCGGGTCGAGGATCGCACCTTCATCTGTTCCACCGACAAGGACGACGCCGGTCCCAACAACAACTGGCGCGAGCCCGCCGAGATGCGCGACGAGATGAAGCGTCTGTACGACGGATGCATGAGAGGTCGCACCATGTACGTCGTGCCCTTCAGCATGGGCCCTCTCGGCTCACCGATCGCCCACATCGGAGTGCAATTGACCGACTCGGCGTACGTGGCGACGAACATGCGCATCATGACCCGCATGGGCCAGGGTGCGCTCGACGTGCTGGGAGACGGCCAGTGGGTGCCATGTCTGCACTCGGTGGGCGCTCCCCTCACCCCGGGTTCCGTGGATTCGGCGTGGCCGTGTAACCCGGAGAACAAATACATCGTCCACTTCCCCGAGACCCGCGAGATCTGGTCGTACGGTTCGGGTTACGGTGGCAACGCCTTGTTGGGCAAGAAATGCTTCGCGCTACGGATCGCCTCGGTCATGGCCCGTGACGACGGCTGGCTGGCCGAGCACATGCTCATCTTGAAACTCACGAACCCCGCCGGCGAGGCCAAGTTCATCGCGGCCGCCTTCCCGTCAGCGTGCGGCAAGACCAATCTCGCGATGTTGGTGCCCACCATCCCCGGCTGGAAGGCCGAGACCATCGGCGACGACATCTGCTGGATGAAATTCGGTCGGGACGGTCGTCTGTACGCGATCAACCCCGAGGCTGGTTTCTTCGGCGTCGCTCCCGGCACCGGCTACGAAACGAACGCCAACGCCATGCACACCTTGTGGGGTAACAGCATCTTCACGAACACCGCGCTCACGGCCGATGGCGATGTGTGGTGGGAAGGCATGAGCGAGGACAAGCCCGCGCGCGCCACCGACTGGAAGGGCAACGTCTGGACTCCCGAAACCGAGACGCCGGCCGCGCATCCGAATGCCCGTTTCACCGCTCCGGCGTCGCAGTGCCCCTCGACCGCCCCCGAGTGGCAGGACCCGGCCGGGGTACCGATTTCGGCGATCCTGTTCGGAGGACGCCGCCGCACGACGGTACCGCTGGTGACCCAAGCCTTCGACTGGGAGCACGGCGTGTTCCTGGGCTCGATCATGGCCTCGGAAACCACCGCCGCCCAGCAGGGCGCGGTCGGCAACTTGCGCTTCGACCCCATGGCAATGCTGCCGTTTTGTGGCTACAACATGGGTGACTACTTCGCCCACTGGTTGGCCATGGGAACCAAAGCCGACCCCTCGAAGTTGCCGCAGATCTTCTTCGTCAACTGGTTCCGTCGTGACGAGGACGGCCGCTTCTTGTGGCCGGGATACGGGGAGAACAGTCGCGTCCTGAAGTGGGTCTTCGAACGCATCGACGGCTCGGTCGATGCGGTGAGGACTCCGATCGGACTGTTGCCCGCAGAGGGTTCGCTCGACGTGGGGGGACTCGATGTGAGCAAGGACGACCTCGACGAACTGCTACGCGTGGATGCCGAGGGCTGGATGTCGGCCCTGCCCCAGATCAAGGATCATTTCGCACAGTTCGGTCCGAGGTTGCCGACCAAACTGACGGCCCAACTGGACTCCCTCGCCTCCGCTCTCTGACTACTGAAAGGCGACGTCGTCGCGCATTCGGTTCACGAGACTTGGCCCACGAGGAGGGCTCGAATGCCCAGGCCCATGATGAACAATCCTCCGAACCCGTACAACAGGTACAAACGGTGCTTCATCTGGTTCCGATACGAGTAGATGATCGCCACCGCGATTATTCCAACGAACCCATAGAACGCGTGAAACTGCGGGAATTCGATCTTGTACTTGTTCACCAGGATCACACCCAGGGTCACCTCGACGAACATCGTCAATTGAGCCAACAACGTGAACCACCACAGCGCCCGAGTGCGTAATGACTCGAACTTGTGAGCACCGAGTGACCAGCAGCCCGCCAGACCGTTCGCGATGATCACGAACCACGCCCACGACTTGTGCAGATCGATCAGCATCGAAGAGTTCATGACTCGTAGGACCTTAGATGACCCGCGCGCGCGACCTAGATGCCGCCGACCCACTCGCCGCACGTCACGCCACCGAAAAGCGTCAGTGTGACGCCGCTCGGCGCATCCTTGGACAGCGACCCCGACACCAGGCCCCGAGCCCCCGAGTCGATGTCGAAGCCGGCCCCGAACACGTCGTCAGTGAACACCTCGGCGCCGGGATGGGCCGCCAGCACCTCGCTCACGGTCGCTCCAAGCGTGATTCCGCCCTCGGTCGCCGGTCCGGTCGGCTCGGGCATGCTCGCTCTGATCGGTCCGAAGCGCCAGCCGTAGAAGTGCATTCGCCCCGAGGCCACCTCACTCTCGTCTCCGAAAAGCAGCAGCAGATCGCCCCACTGCACGCCACGAACCTGCTCGCCCGGGCAGACTCCGAATTCCGAGACCGAGTCCACGTATCCACTGTCCTGGTCGGGTGGGCCCAACAACGACTCGACGTACGCCAGCGCTCCGTCGGCATCCACACCGAAGCGAACGTCACCCAGCGAGTCACCTCGCAAGACCAGCTTGGCAGCGGGAGGAACCGTCGTGGTGGTCTCGACGACGGACGTCGTGGTCGAATCGGGCACCCCCGTGGTGGTCACCAGAGGCGCCAACGAGGAGGCCGTGGTGGTGGAGAGGTTCGTGGGAAGCGGAGCCAGGGTGTCCGATCCCTCACCACCGCCACCACAAGCGGCCAGCAGCACCGAGCCGACAACGAAAGCCACGATTCGACGAAACAGCCGATCGGTCGCCCCCGCCATTCCCACAGTCTGCCCGATCAGCGAATCATCGTGTTGGCATACCGTTCAGCGAATCAACGTGTCGGCCTGACGACCCGTGCGCACCAGTGTCGCATGCCCGTTCACGTCGAGATCGATGATGGTCACCGATGCGTTGTCGAGACGGGAAATCACCACCCGATCGTCTCCTCGACAGGCGCCGATGACCGCGTTGATGGCGATGAAATGGCTGAAGATCACCGTGTCCCGACTCAGGCTGCTCACGTAGTCCCTCACCGAGTCCCGGAACGACGTGTAACGGGGGCCAAGGTCGGCCCACGTGCCGGCCATAGCAGTGCGCAACCAATCCACCCGCTCGCGCAGAGGCACGCCGTCGGGAGACGGAATCTCACCCACCACGGGCTGGATCGTCACCGGGTCGTACTTCCACTTCGCCGACAGAAATGCGGCGGTCTCGCGACAACGACGCAACGGACTGGACACCAGGGGCATGTCGGGCAAGAGCGACAACGCTTCCGTTGTGGCGGCCGCCTGCCGACGACCCTCGTCGTCGAGACCCGGATCCGGTTCCGTGTCCCAGCCCGCCGATGCCCGGCCATGACGAACCAGGTACACCCGAGTCACAGCAACCACCCGACCTTTGCTCCACCCGGCGCGCCGGGCTCGATGAACCACTCCGTGCCGAACGCGACGGCGAAAACCTCCGGGGGCATCTGCGCGAAGAAGCCGTTGTCGGTCATCTGACTCGCGTGACACATGATCGAACTGCGCTTCTGATCGATGAAAGCCGACACGTCGACGGCCATCGTGATTTCGTCCTCGGTGGATCCGAACGGATTGCCATCGTCCGCCGGACCCTCCGGGTCCCAGTCTTCGGGACGATCGGGGTTCTCCTTCAACATGGCGACCATGCGCGTGCGGTTCATGGTGCTCTCGAACAGTCGGACATCGCCGTACAACTCGGCCGCACGATGCCCCACGCGATGCACTTGGATGTGGTCGGGGTGCCCGTATCCCCCATGCCAGTCGTAACACGTCATCACATCGACGTTCTCGTCACGCAGGATTTGGACCAGTCGGTCAGCCGCTTCGTCGACGTCCGCGTGCATGAACGCGCCGGGTTCGTCGTTCTGGGGCCAGCCGGTCATGCCACTGTCGATGTACCCGAGCCAATGAACCGCGTGAGCTCCGAGGGCCTCGGCCGACGATTCGGTCTCCGAACGTCGCCGATCGACCAGAGTCTCCCCCGACATCAGATCGGGCGGGTTTTCCCCATGACGTCCGTCGGTGGCGATCACCAGGACCACACGATGCCCCTCGCTCACCGCGCGGGCGATGGTGCCGCCGGTGGCAATCGACTCGTCATCGGGATGCGCGTGAAAGCAGAGCAGCGTGCTCACGCGTCGACCACGGCGCCCGAGGCGAGCAGACGTTCCACCTCGGGGGCGGTAAAGCCCCACGATTCCAGGATCTCGCGCGAATGCTGTCCGGGGTGCGCCGGGGCCGAGGCCACCTCGGGAACGGTGCGCGAGAAGCGTGGTGCCGGGGCGGGCTGCTTGACGCCGGCGATCTCGATGATCATGTTGCGCTCCACGTTGTGCGGGTGCGTCGCGGCTTCACTCATCGTGAGGACCGGCGCGAAACACACGTCGGTGGCCTCCATGATCGAGCACCACTCGTCACGAGTCTTCGACTTGAAGACCTCGGCGATCCGCTTCTTCAAATGGGGCCACTGGGACTTGTCCATTTGCTTGACGAATTCGGGATCGTCCTCGAGTCCGGTGAGTTTCAACAGCTCCGCGTAGAACTGGCTCTCGATGGATCCAATGGAGATGTGCTTGCCGTCCTTGCACTCGTAGGCGTCGTAGAAGTGGGCACCGGTGTCGAGAAGGTTGGTCCCGCGAGCATTCTCGTCGTGCGCGCCCATCTGCGAGAAGGCCCAGAACATGGTCATCAACACGGCGGTGCCGTCGACCATGGCGGCGTCCACCACTTGTCCGTTGCCGCTCTTGGCTGCCTCCAACAGAGCGCACACCACGCCAAAGGCGAGGAACATGCCACCACCACCGAAGTCACCCACCATGTTCATGGGCGGAACCGGACCCTCGCCGGCACGACCGAAGTGTGCCAAGGCGCCCGCCAAGGAGATGTAGTTGATGTCGTGTCCGGCCGCGTTCGCGTACAGGCCGGTCTGTCCCCATCCGGTCATGCGTCCGAACACCACGCGGGGATTTCGCGCCAAACAATCGTCGGGACCCACGCCGAGGCGCTCCATCACCCCGGGACGGAAGCCCTCGATCAACGCATCGGCAGACTCCACCAACCTCAGAAGGGTCTCCACGCCCTCGGGGTTCTTCAAGTCGATCGCGATGTTGCGACGACCACGCTGCAAGATGTCGAACCCGGGCGTGGTGGGCGCCGGACCACGCACCGCTTGGCTGCGCTCGACTCGAATGACCTCGGCGCCCATGTCGGACAGCATCATGGCGGCGAACGGGCCGGGCCCGATTCCGGCGATCTCTATGACTCTGTAACCAGTTAACGGTCCGGACACCTTGATTCCCCTCGATGGTCGATCGACGGCGACGATTCGCCCATGATCGTATTCAGCGGCCCGTCGCTCGACGCCACTCGGCCAGTCGGACGTGGGAGTGGATCGCCGACACCACCATCGGCTGGATCGGGTCCGGCAAGTCGTGCCCCATGTCGGCGATCATCAAGAGCGTCGAGTTGGGCACCGACTCGTGGGTCCGCCGCCCACCACTGGGCGGTATGAGCGTGTCGTCCGTGCCGTGAATGACGAGGGTCGGCACGGTCAGTTTCATCAGTGCCTCGTGACGGCGTCCACTGGCGTAGATGGCGGCCAACTGTCTCGTCGATCCCTCGGGATAAAAGCTGCGGTCATAGGACCGGGCCGCCTCGGACTTCACCTTGACCTCGTCGAAATAACGCTTCGATTGCCACACGCGGTACCTCGTGCTGGCGTCGATGAAGGCCTGTCGCTCGGTTTCGGGCGGGGACAGCAACACCTGGGCCGCCTCGGGCGTGGGTGAGCCGTACTCGGGCTCGCCCGTCGTCGACATGATCGAGGTCAGCGAGCGAACACGGGTCGGGTGCTCGATGGCCATGTGCTGCACGATCATGCCACCCATCGATGCCCCGACGACGTGGGCCGAGTCGACCGCCAGCTGATCGAGCAGGCCGATCGCGTCGCTCGCCATGTCGGACAGCGTGTACGGAACCGGAGGAGATGGCTCGTCGGCTAAGACCGCGGCCATCACCGAACCCGCGTCAACCACCATTCCGTCGAGTTTGGAGGACAAACCGCAATCACGGTTGTCGAATCGCACCACGTACAACCCGAGCCCGGCCAAAGCGCGGCAAAAATCATCGGACCAAGCGATCATCTGGGCCGTGAACCCCATCACCAGCAACAGGGTCGGATCCGATGGCGACCCGAACGTCTCGTACTCGATCTCGATGTTTCCGACGTTGGAGGGCACGTTCGCTCGCGGCATGGGGCGACACTATCCCGTCATCGCGGGCTACCTTTGCGACATGACCTCTGGAATGTTCCCCAACGTCCGATTCGGCGTCCACACCGGACTCCAGCACACGTCCTACGACGTCTTGCAGTCACTCTGGTGGCGTATCGAAGAATTGGGTTTCGACTGGATCTCGATCTGGGATCACTTTTACGGAGCCACCGGCAAACCCGACGATGCGGCGTGCTACGAAGCCGTCGCCATGCACAGCGCACTGGCCGCCGCCACCAAAAAGATTCGTGTCGGCTCGCTCGTCTACTCCGTCGGATATCGCCATCCCGCGGTGCTGGCCAAGATGATCACCGCCATCGACCACATCAGCGGGGGTCGCGCCGACCTCGGCCTCGGTGCCGGTTGGGCGGTCGTCGAGTACGACGCCTACGGAATCCCCTTTCCGGGGGTGAAAACCCGAATGGACCAATTGGAAGAGTCCATTCAATGCGTGCGCGGACTACTGCACGATGACGTCACCGACTTCGATGGTGAGTGGTTTTCCCTCCGCGGCGCTCGCAACGAACCGCGCCCCCTGCAGAAGCGACTGCCGATCTGGGTCGGGGGCGGCGGCGAGAAGCGCACGCTCAACATCGCGGCGCGCTACGCCGACGGTTGGAACGTTCCCTTCGTCTCGCCGGAGGCTTTTTCGCACAAGAGTGCCGTTCTCACCGAACATTGTGTCCGGGCCGGCCGGGACCCCGAAGCGGTGAAGCGCACCGTCAACGTGGGTATCGCTTGGACCGAGGAAAGTCTGCGAGCCCAATTCGGAATGTTGGCCGACGGGGTGCGCCCGGGTGTGCTCACCGGTTCCGATGCCGAAGTCATCGACCGCATCGGGCAATACGTCGCCGCCGGGGCCGAACAGATCAACCTCGCTCTGCGCGCGCCGTTCGACCGCGACGCCCTCGAACGGTTCAGCGGAGCTCTCGACCTGGCATGACGGTCGTACGGGTCGCAGCACCCGGACGCGTCAACCTGATCGGTGACCACACCGATTACACGAACGGCTTCGTGCTGCCCATGATCCTGGAGCGACGCACCGTCGTGGAGGGAGAGATCATCCCGGGCGACATGATCCGCATCGAGTCGGCCGATGATCCCGACATCTGCGTCTTTCCCGCCAATGTGGCGAGTCCGGGGCGATTGAACCCGGCCTGGGGACGTTACGTCGCCGCGATGGTGCGCGAGGCCGGAGAGGTTCCGGCTTTTCGGGCGCGGGTCACCACCGATCTACCCATCGCATCTGGCCTGTCGTCGAGCGCGGCCCTGGAGATCGCCACGGGTCGCTTCATCAGAGAAATCACCGGGCGCGAGTGGGACGACGTCGCCATGGCCGAGGCGGCCCGACGCGCCGAGCACGTCGCCTCGGGTGTTCCCTGCGGGATCATGGACCAGTTGTGCATCGCCGTCGGACGACACGACCATGCCACCTTCATCGATTGTCGCGACCTTTCGTTTCGACACGTCCCTATCCCCGAGACGCTGGAGGTCGTCGTGCGCTTCGTCGCCCGCCGAACCCTCGTGGGAAGCGAGTACGCCGACCGCGTCGCCGACTGTCGCGCGATCGAAGCGCTCATCGGACCTCTCCGAGAGGCCGATCCGGCGGCCCTCGAGTCGATCGTCGACGAGCGTCTGCGTCGTCGGGCGCGACACGTGATCACCGAGAATCTTCGGGTTTTGGCGTCATTGGAAGCACTGAGCGAGGGTGACCTCGACGGGTTCGGTCGACTCATGGTCGACTCGCACAGATCCTTGGCTCGTGATTTCGAGACCTCGAACCCACGAATGGACGCGGCCGTGGAGGAACTCATGGACGAGCCCGGAGTTCTCGGAGCTCGGATGACCGGAGGGGGATTCGGAGGATGCGTCGTGGCGATTCGTCGGCGACTGTGATGCTCAGCCCAACAAGCGGCGCTTCTCCCGCTCGAAATCATCTTGGCTGATCGAGCCCCGATCGCGCAGACCCTCCAACTTCTCCAACTGAGTCGCCACGTCGTTGACCACACCGGCCCGCGTACTCGGTCGACCGCTCTCCTCGATCTGCGCGTGAATAAGTCGCTGAACCTCGTCCGGTCGACGGACGTCGGAAAATCGTTGCTGTCCGTCCTCGCCACCGGATTCGATCAACAAGTCACCGGCGCGAATCAATTTTTCGAAGATGGTTTGCTGGAAGTTGACGTTGTTGACACGTTCCAGTGGGATGGCGATCCCCTTCTTGGCGAAAACACCGCCGCGATAGATCAAGCGGTGCGACGTGACCACGAAGTGAGTGCTTCGCCACCCCAGCCACCGAACTGCGAGCCACAGGATCGAATACAAAGCCGCCACCCCCGTCACCCACCGCAGAAGGGTCCCGAGACCGCCGTCGACCCGTGCCATCGACAGCAACCAGAGGATCACCGTCACGATGGAGGCCGCTCCCGGCTGAGCGAACTGCCACCAGTGGGGCTTTAGGTCGACGCTGACGACCTCGCCACCGAAAAGTAGTTTCTCCGGGAAGGGAGGATTCAGAATCGACGGCTTTCGATGAGGGTATTCCCCGAGGTCCATCGCCCGAGAGTAGTCCGACACCCAACGCCTACGATGGCGAGGTGCCCGATAGTCCCGACACTTCACCGGTCGACGACCGCGACACGACGACCGCGGAGCTGCTGGCCGATCTCGACGGAACTCAACGACGGGCCGTCACCTCTGCCGCTCCGTTGTTGGCGATCATCGCCGGAGCGGGTTCCGGTAAGACGCGCGTCCTCACCCGACGGGTGGCCTATCAATGCCTGACGGGCCTCGCCGAGCCGTCCCACGTCGCCGTGCTCACCTTCACCAGACAGGCCGCGTCCGAACTACATCGTCGACTTCGCGTCCTGGGTACCGGTGACGGAATCATCGCGGGAACCTTCCACTCGGTCGCCCTCTCCATGTTGCGCCACTACTGGGACCAACAAGGTCGTAACCACCCCACGGTCGTGTCCGATCGGCGCCGACTCATCGGCGAGGTCATCGGTCCCAAACATGGAACGAGTATCGCCGCCCTCAGTGCCGACATCGACTGGGCGCGGGCCCGCAACGTGGATGCTTCTCGATACGCGTCGAGTGTCGCAGCCACCGGTAGACGCAGTGCAGCACCCACGACTGATGTCACCCGGGTGATGGCGGCAGTGGAGAAACTGAAGGCTCAGCGCGGTGTGATCGATCTCGATGACCTGTTGTCACGGACCATCCATCTCATGAGGAACGACGAACAATTCGCCGCCATTGCCCGTTGGCGCATCCGGCATCTGTTCGTCGACGAGGCCCAGGACCTCAACCCACTTCAATTGGAGGTCCTCCAACTGTGGCGGGGTGACCGCGACCAACTCACGATGGTCGGAGACCCATCGCAATCCATTTACGGGTTCAACGGCAGCGACCCCACCATTCTCACGAACTTGGAATCTCGTTTCCCGGGTATCGAGGTCGTGCGACTCGACACCAACTACCGGAGCACCCCCGAGGTGGTGACCGCCGGTCTCAGAGCCCTCGTTCACGGTGGCGAGGAAAAGCCCTCGTTGTCCTCGGCTCGCCCGAGCGGGTCGGCGGTTCGTATCCAAAGCTTCGCCGACGAAACGTCGGAGGCGTCAGGAATCGCCGACATCCTGCTCGGCATCGGTCGCGAGCAGGGAGCATGGCGTTCCATCGCGGTGCTCACACGAACCAACGCCCAACTTCCGGCCATACACGCCGCCCTCGTGTCGCAGGGTGTGCCGGCAAGAATCCAGAGTGCCACGACGGCCGATCCGATTCAACGGGCGACTCGCGAGGTCGGCGATCTTCCCAGCGCCACTCGAATCGCCGCCTGGTCCCGCGACGCCCGTGACCCCTCCGATGACGACAACGACGACATCAGTGCGCGCCGCACGGTGGCTGATGCGATCGACGAGTTCCTTCGTGGTGGTGGTGGCGACGGACGCGCATTCCTTTCGTGGGTGCGGGCGAACCGACCCTTCGACGTGATACCCAATGTCGATACCGTCGAACTGCTGACGTTTCACGGGGCCAAGGGCCGTGAGTGGGACCATGTGGTGGTAGCCGGGTGTGAGGTCGGCTTCATGCCCCACTCTTCAGCCAAGAGCGAACTCGAACGAGCCGAAGAGGTGCGACTCGCCTATGTCGCGATCACCCGTGCCGCCGACGAGTTGATCCTCACCTACTCGCGTCGTCGCCGCGAGCGAGCGCGAACGCCCAGTCCCCTGATCGAAGGTGCCGACACCATCGAACCCGGTGTCGCCCCGCCCGAGGACTTTCGTCGTGACAATCGTCGACGCCGATCATCGGTGTCCGAGGGTGACGCGGTGCTTCACGAACTTCGGGAGTGGCGCCGATCTGCCGGGCGAGTCGCCCAAGTGGAAGTGAGCCTTCTGTGTTCGGACGCCACACTGGCGCGCATCGCCGAGCGTCGACCGACGTCGGTCGACGAATTGGCCGGCATCGACGGAGTGGGACCACTTCTGGCCCGGCGAGCCGGAACGCGAATTCTGGAAGCGGTCAGTCGGGGTGTGTCTCGTCGGCCCGATCACGCTGACGATTGAGATCGGCGAACGTCGCCGCTTTCACGGTGATGAAGGTACCGATGGCCTCGGCACACAGACGATCACCAGCGTGAATCGTTCCCGACGTCATGATCTTGCGACCATTCACCCCGTCGAACCGACCGACCACCCGCAACGGCTGATGCAGCGGGGTGGGTGACCGATAGGTCACCTCGAGTCGCCCGGTCATGCCCGGCGATCCCGACAAGGCTTGGGCGAAACCCAACACCTCGTCGAAGATCGCCGCAATCAATCCACCGTGCAGGCATCCCGGTGGACCCTCGTAGGCGTTTCCGTAGGTCATGGTGGCGACCACCTCGTGTTCGGTCGTCGAGATGTCGACCAGGCCGGCCATGCCGTTCAACGGGCCCGTGACCGGACTGTGGCTGATGAAGCCATGAGTCGCCCCTCCGACGGCACCCTCCGCACTGGCGTGATAACTCCGGCCGTGCGGGCCCGCGCCCAAGAGCGTCGCCGCTTGCTCGAGCAACTCGGCGACGCGCGCGAAGGACTCCGGGTCCGCGACCGACGTGGCCGAATGTTGCAACAGTGCGCGAGTGGCGTTCGCCAACCGCAGTCGAGGATTCGATGCCTCGAACATCACGGTTCGATGCCTGGGGAGATCCAACGGATTTCCCGAGCCCGATTTGTCGGGGTCGGCCCAGGACGAAGAACCGGTCTCAGACATCTATGTCCACCACCACTGGCGCATGATCGCTGGGCTTTTCGCCTTTGCGAGCTTGACGATCGACCGCGATCCATCGACATTTCTTCGCCACCGACCGGGTGGCCATCACCAGATCGATGCGCATTCCGTGTCCTTGATTGAACGCTCCGGCTCGGTAGTCCCACCACGAGAACAATTTTTCGTCGGCATGGTGAAGCCGAAAGACGTCGCTCATCCCCCAGTGTTCGAGATCACGCAGTGCCTGACGCTCGGGCTCACTGACATGGGTGGCTCCGACGAACCTCGATGGATCGTGAACGTCTCGATCGTCGGGCGCGATGTTGAAGTCTCCGGTGACGATCACGTCGGAGGTCGACGATTCATTGGCCTCCAGATGGGCCACCAATCTCTTCATCCACGCCAACTTGTATCGGTAATGGTCGTGATCGAGTTCCCGGCCATTGGGCACGTACACCGAACTCACGCGAATGCCCGAACACGTGGCGGTCACCAACCGAGCCTCGGGGTCGGCGTCGTGCCCATCGGCGAACCCTCGCACCGGCTTCTCGAGACCCACCCGACTGACGATGGCCACGCCATTCCACTGACCCTGACCATGGTGGATGGACTCGTAACCGAGAGCGGCGAAGAAATCGTCGGGAAACGCATCCTCGGCGAGTTTGGTCTCCTGCAGGCACAGGACATCGGGGTGAACATCGGCCAACCACTCTTCCACCCGGGGCATGCGGGCCCGCAAAGAATTGACGTTCCAGGTGGCCAGACGCACGACCGAACCGTAGGCGATCAGGGGTGGCCGCGTCACCTGCGACGCGAGGTCACTTTTTTCGCCGGCGCGGGCCTCTTCGCCGTTTTCTTCTTCGCCACCATCTTCTTGGTCGCCGGGGTCCTGGGCGGAGCCACCTTCTTCACCGCCGTCTTTTTCGCGGGTGCCTTCTTCACCACGACCGCCGACTTGGCGGGCGCCTTCTTCACCACCACTGCCGTCTTTTTCGCCGGCGCCTTCTTCACCACCACCGCCGACTTGGCGGGCGCCTTTTTCACCACTGTCGCTTTTTTCACCACTGTCGCCTTTTTCACCACTATCGCCTTGGCCGGAGGGGTCTTTCGCGTGCTCGGTTTCAAATCGATACTGCGTCGGGCGGGGATGATCTCCATCACCTCGAGAGAGATGGTGTCTCCCAGTTTCATCACCTCGCGCGCCGAACGCGGAGGCGGGCTGCTGTACGAACGGAGCGGAACATAACCCTTCACCTCGCCGATGATGACGTAGGCGCCATGAGACGAGTAACTGTCGACGACCCCGTTGACGACCGAGCCGACACCGTGCTTCTCGACGAATTGCAGGAACGGGAGAACCCCGTTCACGGTTTTGCCCGTCGATGGCGCGGTGGTTTTCTTCGCCGGCAACGTGGCACCCGGGGGCGGAGCCTTGGGCACCGGCATGGGCTTCATGGCCTCGGCGCTGACCCTCGGCTTTGGCGCGGAGTCCTTCTTGCGGCCCGTGTCGGCATCGCGCGTGGAACGGCGACTCTTTTCCCCCCGCACCGGGATGCGATTCACGAAGACCCAGCCAACGTTGGGGACCGGCTTACCGCCGATCAGGCGACCCTCGTCGAACAGCCACGGGTACTGCCCATGGAACTCCTGGTAACTGTCGTTCGAAAGAATGGATGCGCCGACCTTCTGAGCGATGCTCAATACGAAGCCGTCACCTCGGCCGACGGTACCAGCCGGCGGTGTCACCAACTCGTTGTGCTCGATCGCCTTGTCGAAAGCCTTGGTCTCCTTGGCGTCGATGCGATGACCAAAGGTGGCGTCCACGATGACCGTGATGACGTCCTTGGGATGATCGGCCATGAAGGCGATCACCGCTTCGTTCAACTGCTTCAGACTCGGTTTCGAACGACCCTCGGTGGCGAGGTTCGAACCATCGACGATGACATGTCTGCCCACCTCTCCAGTCAACCACCAATGGGATTCCCCGAAGGTGATAGCCATACGATCGGAATGTGACTGGTTCAACCAAGATTTCGGCCGTTCTCTGGGACTTCGGCGGGGTGATCCTCACGAGCCCCTTCGAAGCCTTCAATCGGTTGGAGGGCCGACTCGGGGTTCCCCGGGACACCATCCGACGCATCAACGCCACCGACCCCGACACCAATGCGTGGGCACGTTTCGAGCGCAGCGACATCTCGGCCCGCGAATTCGACAGCGCCTTTGCCGCCGAGGCATCGAAAATCGGGTTTTCGATTCGAGGAGCCGACGTCTTGATGATGTTGGACGGCGAGATCCGTCCGGAGATGGTGCGCGCCCTGGACCTGGTGAAGGCCGCCGGTTACAAGACCGCCTGCCTGACGAACAACATGGCGGGCGCGAACGCCGTCGGCGAGCGACCAGCCTCCGATCGTCAGACCGAGATCGACGTCGTCATGGAGCGCTTCGACGTCATCGTCGAGAGTTCGAAGGTGGGCGTGCGCAAGCCCGAGCCTCGCTTCTACGAGATCGCCTGCGGAATGTTGGCGGTGTCGCCTGCCGAGTGCGTGTTCCTCGACGATTTGGGGGTCAATCTGAAGCCGGCGGCCGCCATGGGGATGCGCACCATCAAGGTGGTGCAGTCCGAACAGGCGATCGACGATCTGGAGGCGATCCTCGGTGTGACGTTGCGCTGAGGGCGATCGAAGCGGTGGGCCGATGGTCAGAGATCTCGAAAGATTTCGTCCATCAACTCGGCCAACTCCTGATCGTGCACGGTCTTGGAGCCGGTGGCCGGGCTACCACTGGCCACGCGCGCCACGCGTCGCAGGTCGTAACCCTGGTCCTTGATTCGCCACAGGCGATGTTCGACGAAGTGCCACGGCCCCATGTTGCTCGGCTCCTCCTGCAGCCACACCACTTCGCGAGCTTGGGGGTAACGGGCGAGGATGTCGGCCATCTGCTCGATCGGGAACGGATACAACTGCTCCACGCGAACGACCGCCAGCGGCGCGTTGCGCTTGTGGCGCTCGGCCATCGCGTCCCACGCCACCTTGCCCGAACAAAAAACCACGCGCCTCACCGCGGCGCGGTCGGTGATCGCGGGGTCGTCGAGCACCTCGTGGAACGAGGTCCCAGGTTCCAGTTCGCTGATGCGCGAGCGCGACTCTTTCATTCGAAGAGGTGCCTTGGGTGTGAAAATCACCAACGGCTTGCGCACCTCACGGTGCATCTGGCGACGGAGAACGTGGAAATACTGCGCGGCCGTGGTGGCGTTCACGACTTGAATGTTGTCCTCGGCGCACAGAGTGAGGAATCTTTCGATGCGAGCCGAACTGTGTTCGGGGCCTTGGCCCTCGTAGCCGTGCGGCAAGAGCATGACGAGTGCGTTGTGCTGATTCCACTTGTCCTCGGCGGCCACGATGTACTGGTCGATGATGATCTGAGCGCCGTTGACGAAATCACCGAACTGCGCCTCCCACAGTACGAGAGCCTCCGGGTTGGCGTGGGCGTACCCGTACTCGAATCCGAGCGCGGCGTACTCGGACAGCAACGAGTCGTACACCCAGAACTTCTCGGCACCCGGCAACTCCGACAGAGGGATCCAGACGCGCTCGTTGATGTTGTCGATGAGAACGGCGTGGCGTTGACTGAACGTTCCTCGGCGCGAATCCTCGCCAGCCAAGCGAACGGGGCAGCCCTCGAGCACCAATGACCCGAAGGCCAACGCCTCTCCGGTGGCCCATTCGATGTCACCTTGCTCTTTGTAGGCCTTGGCGCGCATTTCGAACTGCTTGACCAACTTGGGATGGGGGGTGAAGTCGGCCGGGTAGTTGGTGAGTTGTGAAAAGACGCGATCCAGGATCGCTCGCTCGACACCGGTGTTCACGTGGGGCAACACGCCGACCGGTCGGGGCGGCTTGGCCACTTTGGAGGGCGCCGGCGCGTGAGCACGAGTCTCGTCCAGGGCCACCTGAAACTTACGTCGGAAGTCGTCGAGGGCCTGTTCGGCTTCCTCGAGCGTGATATCTCCACGACCCACCAGAGTCTCGACGTACAACTTTCGCACGCTGCGCTTGTCGGCGATGGCCTTGTACATGAGAGGTTGCGTGTAACTGGGATCGTCACCTTCATTGTGACCGTGGCGGCGGTAGCACACCATGTCGATGACGACGTCCTTGTGAAAACGCTGGCGGTACTCCCAAGCCAATCGGGCCACGCGCACACAGGCCTCGGGATCGTCACCGTTCACGTGGAAGATCGGGGCTTGGACCATCTTGGCCACGTCGCTGCAGTACAACGACGACCGCGCAAACAGCGGTGACGTGGTGAAGCCGATCTGGTTGTTGATGATGAGGTGGATGGTTCCGCCGACGCGATAGCCGTTGATGTCGCTCATACCGAGACACTCGGCGACCACGCCCTGACCGGCGAACGCGGCGTCGCCGTGGATGAGGATGGGCAAGGCGGGGAAGGAACCCGGCGGATCGATTTGATCCTGGCGCGCGCGCACCATGCCCAACACCAGCGGATCCACGGTTTCGAGGTGGCTGGGGTTGGCGGCGAGTTCGATCTTGATCTCGTTACCCGCCGGGCTGTGATGGTGACCGGAGGCCGCGAGGTGATACTTCACGTCACCGGAACCCTGCACCGCCGACGGGTCGACGTAGCCCTCGAACTCCTTGAAGATGTGCTCGAGGCTCTTTCCCATCACGTTGGCCAAGATGTTCAGGCGTCCGCGGTGAGCCATCCCGATCACCGTGGAATCGAGACCAGCGTTCGCCGCGCGCGAGAGAATCTCGTCCATGATCGGGACGGCGCTCTCGGCGCCCTCCAACCCGAAACGCTTGGTGCCCACATACTTGGTGGCGAGGAACTTCTCGAAGGCCTCGGCGGCGTTCAATCGCTCCAGCACGCGGTGCTTCTCCTCCTTGGACAACTGGAAGGACACGCCCTCGAAGTGCGACTGGATCCAACGCTGTTCGTCGGTGTCCTGAATGTGCATGTATTCCACACCGATGGTGCGGCAGTAGGCGTCGCGCAACACTCCGAGCAAATCGCCGAGCGGCATCTTGGTGGTCCCGGCGACCCCTCCGGTGAGAAATTCGCGGTCGAGGTCCCAGATCGAGAGCCCGTACGTGAGGGGATCGAGTTCGACCGGGAGCTTGGGCTCCTTCCATCGCAACGGGTCGAGGTCGGCGATCAGGTGTCCGCGCACGCGGTGAACGCGGATGAGGGTGGCGACCTGCATCTGCTTGTGCAGCATGGCCTCTTCGCTGTCCATCGGATTGATGTCGATGCGCCACTTCACGGCCTCGTAGGGCACCCCGAGGCTGCGGAAGACCGACTCGTAAAAACCGTGCTCACCCAACAGCAACTCGTGCACCCGCCGCAGGAACAACCCGCTTTCGGCGCCCTGAATGATGCGGTGGTCGTACGTGGACGTGACGGTGATGACCTTGGAGACTCCGAGGGTGGCCAGAGCACGCTCGTCGGCACCTTGGAATTCGGCCGGGTAATCGATGGAACCAACGCCGACGATGACGCCCTGCCCGGGCATCAAGCGCGGCACACTCTGCACAGTGCCGAGGGTGCCCGGGTTCGTGACGCTGATGGTCGCACCCTGAAAATCGGAGACTTGGAGTTTGTTCTGCTTGACCTTGCGCACCAGATCCTCGTAGGCCACGACGAAGTCGGCGAAGGAGATCGTGTCGGCATCGCGCAAGACGGGCACCACGAGATGGCGGCTCGCGTCGGACTTGACCACGTCGACCGCGAGACCCATGCTGACGTGCGCGTTGCGGACGATACGAGGCTTTCCATCAGGACCCTCGAGGTAGGCGTTGTTCATTTGTGGCACCGCGTCGGCGATCGCGCGCACGATCGCGTAGGCAATGAGGTGGGTGAAACTGACCTTGCTCTGTCCGGTGCGACTGCGATAACCGTTGATGACCGAGCGGTTGACCTCGAGCAACTTGGCCGGGATGTTGCGGAAACTGGTGGCGGTCGGAACGGTGAGGCTGCGTTCCATGTTGGCCACGATGGCCACGCCGGCTCCCTTGATCGGCTCGCCCGCGTCGTTCGTGACGACCGGGGCCGCCGGTCTCGGGGCGGACGTGCTGACGCTCGCCACCTCGGACGACGTTCTCCCGGGAGTCGTGACCCCCTGGCCGGCTCCGGAGGTCAGGGACTTGTAGTCCGAGAAGAACTCGCGCCAGGACTCCCCGACCGAGGTCGGATCGAGGCGGAATTGCTCGTACATCTCCTCCACGAGCCAGGAGTTGGCCCCGAAGTCGGGCTGTGCGTCAGACGGGGGTATCAGCGTTTCGGACACGGGGAAACTGTACCCGTCCCTGCACGCGCACCTGCGGAGTTATGTCCGCAGAACCGACCCGCGTGACCGCTCGCACAGGCATTGCGTTGATTTTCGCAAGTCGCCACTTGTACATTCTTTTTATGTTGCTCAAGCGTCGCCTTCGCCCCGTCTCTCTCGTCGGGGTCACCTGCGGCTCGGCTCTCCTGGCAGCCTGTGGCGGCGCAAGTTCGAGCACTCCGGACTACAGCGTTCCCGCCGGGGTCGGATTAGTCGTCAAAGCGGTGCCCAACATCCGCTGGGACGCCAACACGTACACCGCATCGGCCGGTGAGATCGATGTGTTCTTGGCCAATGACGACAGCGTGAAGCATGTTCTCGTCGTGCTGCAGGATGACAAAGTCGTGGGCGACCTGGAGTTGGTGGTGAACGATCGCGGGGACACCGATCGAGGAACGATCACCCTCGATGCCGGCGAGTACTCGTTGTACTGCACCATTCCCGGTCACGGGAACATGAACAGCGTGCTCACGGTGTCCTGACACGAACGACCACCGAGTAGGACAAGGACCGCCCCGACGGGCGGTCCTTCTCTTTGGATCAGGGGCCGAAGCGGAGCGCTCAGGCCTTGAGTAACGCCTCACTGAGCAGGTAGAGGATCACGAACACGATCCCCCCGGTGATCATGGCGTTCTTGTGGTTCTCGTAGGGCCACAGCAACTTGTTGGTATTGGCGGTGCCACCCAGTTTGCCCAAGGCGTTCAACTGCAGGATCGCCCCGATCACCGCGGCGATGATGACAAAAGTCCACGCATTTCCCGCTGACCCGTTCTCGCCGAAGAGGGGGTAGAAGTGCGCCGGTCCAACCATGAACCACAACATCGAGAAGGAGAAAATCATGTTCTGGCGACTGGCCAACAGCGCGCGGCGACCCGCCGCTGCGGCACCGGGGTCAGCCTCGCCTCCGGCGAGCACGTTGGCGGCGTTGGCCAGCACGATCTTCTGGTTCTTCCAGATGACCATCCACACGTTGGCGGCCATGGTGATACCGAGAATCATGCCGACGAAGATGGTGGCATCGTGCGCCAAGTCGTTGGATTCGTTTCCGCTCATGAAGTCCTGCATGTAGTTCTCGGTCACTCCGATGAGGAGCAGGCCCAGGACGAGCGTGACGACGGCGGCCCAGCGGAACCACCACAAGGCCCGGCGAGCCAACTTGTCGATGGAGATGTTGCGCGCCTTACCCTCGTCGCCGTACGCGGCGAAGGCCGGCACTTGCACGAGGTTGAAGTAGTAGAGCAGTCCGATCCAGCCGATACCGGCCAGCACGTGCAGCGCCCGCAAGAAGTGCGAAAAACCGTCCTGGGTCAAAATTTCCATGAGTTCCTCCTTCGAGATGTCCGCCCGAGAGCACACGGACCTTTTCAAGGTACCAAACCGCGATGCGACACGGGTTGATGTCGTCCGAGAGTTCGCGACGGGCCAGAGGCCCTCCGACATCGGGCACTAGCCTTGACCCTCGGAGGCTTGCCATGGCGCACGAGTTCATCTACACCTGTTACAAGTTGGCGCGGCATTACCCGCCCGACCGCACGGTGCTGGAGAACATCTCGCTGTCGTTCTACCCCGGGGCCAAGATAGGCGTCATCGGCTCGAATGGAGCCGGAAAGTCGAGCCTGCTGCGAATCATGGCCGGTCTCGACGACGGCTTCTCCGGCGAGGCCCGCCTCACCCCGGGTTTCACCGTGGGCTATCTGGCTCAAGAACCCCAACTGGACCCGGCCAAGGACGTGCTGGGCAACGTGATGGACGGCGTGGCCTCGGTGAAAGCCATCTTGGACCGCTACAACGACGTCATGGCGATGTGGGGCGACCCCGATGCCGACTACGAGAAGGTCGGCGCCTTGCAGGCCGAACTCGAGGACAAGATCGCCGCCGCCGACGCGTGGAGCCTCGAGCGCAACGTCGAGATCGCCATGGACGCCCTGCGTTGCCCGCCCAACGATGCCGACGTCACCTTGCTCTCCGGTGGCGAACGCCGTCGGGTCGCCTTGTGTCGCCTGTTGCTCAGCCGACCCGATCTTCTGTTGCTCGACGAGCCGACCAACCACCTCGACGCCGAGAGCGTGGATTGGCTCGAACGCTTCCTGAAGGAGTACCCCGGCACCGTGGTGGCCATCACCCACGACCGCTACTTCCTCGACAACGTCGCCAAATGGATCCTCGAACTCGATCGTGGTCGCGGATTCCCCTTCGAGGGCAACTACACCAGTTGGCTGGAGCAGAAGCAGGAACGCCTGGCCAAGGAGGAGAAGAGCAACGAGAACCGTCGGCGCACCCTCGAGCGCGAACTCGAGTGGGTCCGCATGTCCCCCAAGGCCCGCCAGGCCAAGGGCAAGGCGCGACTCTCCGCCTACGAGCGGTTGCAGGCCGAGGCCGAAGCCGCCGATCGCGGTCCGTCCAAGCTGGAGATCATGATCCCAGCCGGCAAGCGCCTGGGCGACAACGTCATCGAGGTGAACGGCGTCAGCAAGTCGTTCGGCGATCGCCTTCTCATCGAGAACCTGTCCTTCTCGCTGCCGCCAGCGGGAATCGTCGGCATCATCGGACCGAATGGCGCCGGCAAGACCACGTTGTTCAAGATGCTCACCGGTCAGGAGCCGGTCGACTCGGGCTCGGTGAAGGTTGGCGACACCGTGGAACTGGCCTACGTCGATCAGAGTCGCGACTCACTGAACTCCGATGCCTCCGTGTACGAGGAGATCACCGGCAACATAGAACACATGAAGGTGGGCAACCGCGAGATCAACGGTCGTGCCTACGTGGCATCATTCAACTTCAAGGGTAGTGACCAACAAAAGAGGGTCGGTGATCTCTCGGGCGGTGAGCGCAACCGCGTGCATCTGGCCAAGTTGCTCAAGACCGGCGGCAACGTGCTGTTGCTCGACGAGCCCACCAACGACCTCGACGTGGACACCCTTCGTGCTCTCGAGGATTCTCTCGAGGCGTTCCCCGGCTGCGCGGTGGTCATCAGCCACGATCGTTGGTTCCTCGACCGCATCGCCACCCACGTTTTGGCGTTCGAGGGCGACAGCCAGGTTCGATGGTTCGAGGGCAACTTCAGCGAATACGAGGCGTGGCGCAAGAAGGAGATGGGTTCGGCGGCCGATCAGCCCCATCGCATCAAGTACAAGCCGCTCGCCCGCTGATGTCGACCTCGGTTCGCTTCGTCCGCGTCGCCTGCGCGTTCGTCTTCGTGTCGTGTATCGCCGGTTTGATCATTTCGTCGATCGCGGGCAACAACGAGGGCTGGGTTCTCACGATCGGTCTGTACGGAGCCTCGGCGGCGGTCATCCTCATCGTCGTGTCGCTCGTGACGGCCAATCGGCGCCTCCCCGAATTCGATGAAGCCGACGCCGAGGCGATCGAGGCTCGGATCGCGCGACTGACGGCGGCGGGTGTCGACGAAAACGAGTTGCGGGAGTTGGTGAAAGCCTCCCTGAAACTGGGTCGCGGCCAGTGACCGACGGCGGCGCACGAGAAACCGATCAGGAGCTCGCCACTCGCCTGGCCGTCGAGGCCGGACGAATGTTGGTTCAGTTGCGCGACGAACTCGTGCGCGAGGGAATCCACTACTGGGATCTGAAGGACGAGGGTGACGTCGCCGGTCATCGCTTTCTCGTCTCGGCTCTCAAAGCCGCGCGTCCCGACGACCTGATCCTGTCCGAGGAGGGCGCCGACAACCGCCGTCGTCTGCAGGCGGACCGCGTGTGGATCATCGACCCCATCGACGGCACCAACGAATTCGCCGAACCGCCCCGCTTCGACTGGGCCATCCACATCGCCCTCTGGGAACGAGAGTCCCTGACCGCCGCTGCGGTCAGCATGCCAGCCCTCGACCTGATCTTCAGCACGGATCCGGCTCCGACCCTTCCCGCGGTCGAACGCGAACGCCCGATCCTGGTGACGTCGCGGTCACGCAACTCCTACTCCGCGGCTCGCGTGGCCAAGGCGCTCGACTGCGACGTTGGTCGACTCGGCTCGGCCGGGGCCAAGACCATGGCCGTTGTCATGGGTGAGGCCGACATTTACGTTCACGACGGCGGCATGTACCAGTGGGACTCCGCCGCGCCGGCGGCCGTGGCTCGGGCCGCCGGCCTCCACGTCAGCCGGATCGACGGCAGTCCACTCGTCTACAACCAGGAATCCCTGTGGCTACCCGATCTCGTGGTGTGCCGAAACGAACTGGCCGATGCGGTTCTGGCCGCTGTCGATTTCTGAACGCACCACCATCAGGTCCAACCAGTTTAGGTGTAGCGTTTTGGTGTGAATCGTCATCCGGGTATCGCTGTCGCCGGTCTGTCCTCGTTGGCCGCGGGCATCATTCACGGTGGCGCCATCGGTCTGCACGCCGAGCACCCCCAACTGGCACGCATCTTCATCGTGATGACCTTGCTCCAAGTGGGCTGGGGGTTGATGATGCTCTTGGCCCCGCGAGTCGTGCTCATTCCGGCCGGCATCTTGATCAACGGTGCCGCCGTCGGTGGATGGTTGCTGACACGTATCTCGGGCATCTCCTGGATCGACGGGCTCGGCGTGGCCGAGCGACCTCAAATCGCCGACTCCATCTGCGCCGGTCTCGGTGCGGTGGCGGCCGCCACGGCGTTGGCATCGGTCCTGATCGGTTCTCGCCCGCTTCCCTCGGTGCGTCTCTCCTACCCGGCGATGGCGTGTGCGGTGTTGGTCGTGCCCGCCATGTGGACCGGCAGCACTCACGTGCACGATCACTCGTCGGGCACAGCGTCGGGAAACGTCATCGATGAGTCGCATCCACACGACCATTCTGATCCCTCCGTCGTGGGCGTGGCCACCGTCGAGGAGCCCCACGTCGGCGAGGCCCATGCGCATTCGACCAACTGGCCGCGCGCGTACGATCCGGCCGCCGGCATCGACATAGGCGGTGTCGAGGGTGTGAGTGCCGAGCAAGAGTCTCGGGCGCGAAATCTGATCCTCGACACCCTCGAGACTCTTCCCCGCTGGGCGAACTACGACGATGCGGTCGCGCAGGGCTGGGTGTCCATCGGCGACGAGAGTACCGGCTACGAACACCTCGTGAACCGTCTTCTCATCGTCGACGACAAGTTCCTCGACCCCTCGGCACCGGAATCGTTGGTGTTCAAGGCCGAGGGAAGTAAGCGCACCTTGGTCTCGGCGATGTTCATGGCCAACATCGGCGTGGCCCTGGATGATCCGTCCCTCACCGATTACGCCGGCCCGTTGATGCAGTGGCACGTGCACGACAATCTGTGCTTCCGCAACAACGCCGAAGGACGTTCCGTCGTGGCCGGCGTGTTGAATGCCGCCGGTCAGTGTCCCCCGGGTTCGGTGCTCGGCGGTATCGGTATCGCGATGGTCCACGTCTGGATCGCCGCTCACCCCTGCGGGCCTTTCGCCGCACTCGAAGGGGAAGGTGCGGGTCGCGCCGACGTGAGTGACGAGGAACGTCGGGACCTGTGCCAGCACGACCATGAGGCCATGTCGCACGGTGCGGGTTCGGCGACGTCGTCGGCTGCCGCAGCCACGACATCGGCACCCACGACAACGACCCCGAGCTACAAGGACAACGGCTCGCCACGCATCACCCTGGCCGGTTTCCCCGGTGTGTCAGCAGCTCAGCAGGCTCGCGCGGAGGAGTTGGTATTCCGAACGCGCACCGTGTTGCCCAAGTTCGCCACCACCGACATTGCGATCGCCAACGGTTTTTCCAGCATCCAGGACTCGGCCACCGGCGTGGAGCATTACGTCAACTGGTCGTACATCAACGACGAGCACGAGTTGAACCCCGACTATCCCGAGAGTCTGGTGTTCCAAGTCGGTCCCAACGGCAAACGGACACTGGTGTCGGCGATGTACATGATGGGCGACTCGTATTCACTGGAAACAGTGCCCGACATCGGCGGGCCACTCACCCAGTGGCACATCCACAACAACCTGTGCTACAGCCAGGACCCGTTCGTACACGGCTCCACGCGCGTCGTCGGCGTGACCTCGGAGAACGGTCCGTGCAGTTTCGGCATCAAGTTGAATCAAAACCCGATGATCCACGTCTGGATCAAGCCTCACCCCTGTGGTCCGTTCGCGGCGCTCGAAGGTGTTGGAGCGGGCCAGATCAAGCCGGGTGAAGAACGTCTGTGCGACGAGGTGCACTCGCACGGTTGATCAGCCGTCCAACGAGCACTGCCCACACGAAGCCAGCCGCGCTCACGCCCAACACCATCTTGGGCATGGTGGACGAGCCGTACGACTCGATGAGTGGTCCGATACCGGTGGGAACGATCAGTGCGCCGATGGCGGCGGCACCTACGATCCACGACGTGGCCCGAGCCGTCAGGGACAGTCGCGTGTCGACGAGGGCGATCATGGTCGGGTACTGCGGACCCGCACTCAACCCGTAGACGACCGCACCCGACCAGACCGACCAAACCGCTCCGTCAGCCACGACCATCACGAGTAACGCGACCACCGACATCGCGCACGACGACACCACGATGGTGACCGGCCTCGACACACGGCTCACCGGGATCGCCAAAAGGCGTCCCAAAGCGAAGGCTCCCCAAAACGCGGCGGTCACCAACGCCGGTGCCGAACCGGCGAGATTCCGGTCCTCGGCGAAGGTGAAGATCCAGCCTCCGAACCCGATCTCGGCCCCCACGTACAAAAGGAAGAAAAACGCCACCGACGCCGTGGTCGAGGTGGACATCGGTGGTCGTTCGATGTGGTCCTCCGGGGTCGGAGCGGCGGGGGCGCGATGACCGAGCAACAAGATCACACTGATCAGCCCGATCGCCCCGACCAACGCGGCGACGTACCACAGACCACTCGACCAAGCCAAGGATCGATCGACGGCGAGCGGAGCGATCAGCGCCCCGACACCGAACATCAGATGGAGGGCGTTCAGAGCCGGACCCGACCGACCGACTCGGGCCCACACGACCATCGTGTTCATCGCCGCATCAGCGGCACCAGTGGCCGCGCCGACCAGGGTCACCCCCGAAGCCACGACCAGATACTCACTACCGGCGGCGATCAGCACCGCGCCAGTCACGAAACCGACGACCCCGATGGTCAACGTGGCATGCCCGCCGATCGAATCGATCCATCGGCCACCGAGCATCGCCCCCACGAAGTTTCCGGCGGCACTCAAGGCGAACAGCACGCCGATGACACCCGCTCCGACACCGAGACGGTCCTCCAAGTAGGAAACCGCCGGACCGAGGATCGAGAGGGCCACGCCCATGACGAGCGCGACCCAGAGATACTGATGAACCGGCTTCAGGGCAAGCTCACGATGGCGACGGTGCCCGAGGCACCGTCGACCGTCACGACGGCTCCGTCGGGAATGCGCTCGGTGGCATCGGTGACGCTGACGACACACGGCATGCCCAACTCGCGACTGACGATGATCGCATGGCTCACCACCGCACCGACATTCACCACCACCGCACCCGCCGGAACGAACAACGGCGTCCATGCCGGGTCGGTGAAGGGTGCGATCAAAACTTCACCGGGTTCGAGCGCCAAAGGATCTGCGGGGTCCCGGATCACGCGAGCCCTCCCGGTGTAGGTGCCGGGAGCACCCGGCATCCCCGACAACACCTCACCCGCCGCAACGATGGTGGCCCGTGACTCACCCTTGCGAGCCCAACTCGTCAACGGGGGCACGACCCCGTTGACGATGAACGGAGGTTCGAGTTCGAAGAGTTCCATGTATTGACGCTCGCGTTGGGCGAGGCGGGCACGGAATTCATCGGGACCGGTGACGAAGGCATCGAGTTCGTCGGCCAACAACATGCAGATCTGAGATCTCGTGTACCCCGAGCGGGCCGCCAAGGCATGAGCGGCCATGCGCACCTCGTGCACCACCTTGATGATGTTGGTCTTGGCTCGCTCGCGACCCGCGAGATACAGGTGCGCCGAGCGCAGACCCAATTCGAATTGGGCCAGCACCTCTGGTTGGTCCGCAAAAGCCGTACGCACCCGGGCCTCGGCGTCCTCGCGCAACGCCGTGTTCTTCGAGTCGCGACCGACCGGATTCTCCGAATCGGATGCCCCTCGCATCGCGTCGATGAGAACAACGGCCAGTTCGGGCTTGGTCTCCCAGGTATCCGAGCGAATGTCCCACTCGTTCGGCCCCCGACTGCCGAACTCGCGAATGAAGTCCGAGAATCTCGTCCGGAACTCCGCTGACTCCGCGGGCAGTCGCGACATCGCCCACATCGCCCGGCTCGGCGCAGCCGAGTCGACGTCACCGATGCTCGTCATCAACATGAGCGTCAACGACGGGTCACCGAGAGCGGCCGCGATCGTGCCGAGGACTCCGAGTCCGATCGACGTTCCCGCCGTGGTGTCGAGGTGATGCTCGAACATCCGACGCAACAGAGCCGTGAACGAGCGCATGCGCCCGACGAGGGCGGTCTCGTCCAACTCGGACAGGTTGGGACGTGACGCGCGAGCCTCGTTGGCATCGGCCCGATCGACCAACAGGTGATCGAGACTTTCGGCGGTCATGGCCCGCATCATCCATTCACCCAACTTGGCGGTGTTGGCGGGACTGTCGTGCCACGGCTCGGCCACGTAGGGTGGAACGTCCGGGTGCGACCCGAAATAGGTTGCGTCGATCATCTCGGGCGACAGACCGGGACCCCGCGCCCCGAAAAGTCGAGCCGTCGATCCGTTGATGAACAGGTACCCCCCGAAGTGGCCGATCACCTCAGGGCGCGTGGGGTGCAACTCGTGGTCGTCCATCGTGCCGGCACTGATCTGACTGTCACGCCAACCCATGATGACCCCGGGCTCCCACACCACCGTCCAACACAGCGGACTGCAGGGGTCAGGGAGCACCTCACCGGCGTTGGCGCGGGTGTACACGGGCAGTTTCGGACTCGACTCCCAGTCTGTTATCCAACGTTCCGGCACCATGACCCGCCCCCAACGATTCGTCCGAGAGATCTCGTGCACCGGCCCTGCGGTGCTGTCCGCACGATAGTCGGCGTGTTGTGTCACACTTCCAACTCCGGTCCGAGGTGAATTCCAATCCCTACTGGGGCAAACTCACAAGGTGAGTTCCTCCCGAACACCCGGCGATTGCACTTGGGGTGCCTTCACCGAGAGTGGTCCTTGGGAACTCGATCTCTCCGACATCGAATGGAAGCCCCTGATCGATGGTCTGCGCTCGGCCGCCCGGGCCGAGGTTCCCGCACTCACCACCCCTCGACGGTTGCCACCGGGCGCCCGTGTGGTCACGGTGGCGCGCCAGATCGGAGGCGCGATCGCTCCGTGGTTCGTGAACAAGAAGCGCGGCCGATACGTCGAACCCGCCGACAGTCGAGGTGATGTCTCGCGGCGACTGAGACTCGCCGTGGAGACGCTCGGTCCCACCTACATCAAACTGGGTCAGATCATCTCCAGCGGTGAAGGCCTGTTCCCCGTCGAACTGGTCGAGCAGTTCAAGATGTGTCGTGATCAGGTTCCCGCGGAGCCGTTCTCCACCGTGCGGGTCACAGTGGAACAGGATCTCGGAGCCCGGCTCGAGGACGTGTTCGAATGGTTCGACGAGAGGGCCTTGGCCGCCGCGTCGATCGCCCAGGTTCACGCGGCACGACTTCGCACCGGAGAAGACGTCGTGGTGAAGGTGCAACGACCCAAGGTCGCCCGCCTCGTCCGCAAGGACCTGACCGTCATGGCGTGGATCGCTCCTCACTTGGTCGGACGAATCCCGATCGCCGCGCTCGCCAATCCCCCCGCTTTGGTCGAACTCTTCGCCGAGACGATCGTGGAGGAACTGGATTTCCGACTCGAGGCGGCGAACATGCTCGACGTGGCGGCGATGTTGCGCGACCTGAATCAGGACGGCTTCGTCGTTCCTCGCCCGCACCCCCGCCTCGTGACGCGTCGCGTTCTCGTGATGGAGCGGGTATCCGGCTTCAACTTCGACGATGTCGCGGGCATGAAGGACGCGGGAATCGACACCGAAGGTGTCGTGCGTACCGGCATGATCGCGTTCATGGAGGGAGCCATCATTCACGGCACCTTCCACGGCGACCTCCACGGGGGGAATCTGTTCGTTCTGCCCGACGGTCGCACCGCCCTGCTCGACTTCGGCATCGTCGCTCGATTGAGCAACGAGCGCCGGCTGGCGTTCCTTCGTCTCATGTTGAGCGCCACCACCAGTGACCTCATGGGCCAGATGGCCGCCTTGCGCGATCTGGGCGCACTCCCGCACGACACGGATCTGGCCGCCGTTATTCGCGACCTGCGGCTCGACCAAGCCACGGTCGACCCCACCACGCTCACGGGAGAGCAGATGGTCGCCGAAGTCCAACGTGTCGTGCGAGCACTTCTCGGCTACGGCGCTCGTCTGCCCAAGGAACTGATGCTGTACGTGAAGAACATGGTCTTCTTGGACGGTGCGATCTCACGTTTGGCGCCCGAACTCGACATCTTGGGCGAGGTGGCCAACATCTCCATGACATTCGCCCAACGCCACGGTGAGCGTCTCGGTCGCGAACTGGGCGTCGATCCCAACGCGGTTCAATTCGACATGTCCAGCGTGAGGGCCAGCCTGGGGTTGGAGGCCGATGTCGATCGCATGACCTACAAGGAACTGCAGGCCCGACGCGACCTCATCCAAAAGCGCATGCGGGAGCACGTGACGCGGTAAAGATTGTCCGGTCATGCGTCTGGTCGTCGCCCGCTGCAGCGTGAAGTACGAGGGGCGCCTCGACGCGCACCTGCCCGAGGCAGTTCGACTGGTGATGGTGAAAGCCGATGGTTGCGTGGCGATTCACAGTGACGGAGGCGCGTACAAGCCCCTCAACTGGATGAACGCGCCCAACACCATCGTCGAGACCGACGAGAAGTGGATCGTCACCAACCCCAAGGGCGAGACATTGACGATCGACTTTCACGAGATCCACATGGAGACCAACCACCCGCTCGGTGAGGATCCCGGACTGCAAAAGGACGGAGTCGAGGCCCACCTGCAGGAACTGTTGGCGGCCGTACCGGGGTCCGTCCAGCCCGGCCTCACCCTGGTGCGTCGCGAGTGGCCCACCGCCATCGGTCCGGTGGACCTGATGTGCCTCGATCCGGACGGGAACTACGTGGCGGTGGAGATCAAACGGCGCGGTGAGATCGACGGAGTCGAGCAGCTGGCCCGTTACCTGGAGGTACTGCGCGCGGACGCCAACCTCGTGGGGCTGCGCGGGGTGTTCGTGGCGCAATCGATCAAGCCCCAGGCCAAGGTGATCGCCCAACAGCGAGCGATCACGTGCGTCGAGGTGGACTACGACGACCTCCGGGGGCGACGCCCCGACGATCTGCGCCTGTTCTGATCAGGAGTGGCGAACGAGGCCCTGGTCGATGACCACGCGGTCACCAACCGAGGTGGTGAAGACGGCCTCACCGGCCGCAACGTTCCAGATGCGCACCGTCAACTCGTCGCCGGGCAGAACGGGAGAGGAGAAACGTCCTTCGACGTGATGGAACTTGGTGACATCGTTGCCGCAAAGAGCCTTCAGCAACATGCGACCGGTGAACCCGTAGGTGCACAAGCCGTGAAGAATCGGTCGATCGAATCCACCCAACGCGGCGAAGGATGGATCGGTGTGCAACGGGTTACGGTCCCCCGACAACCGGTAGACGAAGGCTTGGTCGGACGAGGTGGTCAACGACTCCTCGTGATCCGGGGCACGAGTCGGCGGTTCGTTCTGTGGGCCCGACGGTCCGCGGTCACCTCCCCAACCACCTTCACCGCGAATGAACACCGACGAACGGGTGGTCCACAAGGGCTCGCCCGCCGACGACTTCACCTCGGTCTCGGTAACCACGACGGCCGCCTTGCCCTTGTCGTGCATCGCGACGACTTTGTCCTGCACCGTTGCTTCGGCTTCGACCGGGATGGGGCGATGCAGCGTGATCGCCTGCGAACCGTGCACGAGCATCGCCCAGTTGAACGACCCGATGCCGGCCATCGCACTGCGACCCGCCGACGTGGTGCCCGAACCAGCGACCACGGCGAAGGTGGGGAAAACCAACTGGGCGACATCCTTGGTGTTCTCGGTGGTGAACGCGAGATCGCCTTGTCCAGCACCGATGCCGACGGCGTACAACAACGCGTCCTTGGAATTCCAGGACATCGTGCGGACGTCACCGACAGTTCCGACTGCTTCGGGATTCAACGGCATGTCATGTCTCCTTGATCTCGTCGTATCTTCTCACGATCGCGGCTGCGGCCACCCACCGGGCGTTCCGTCCATACCCGAGTTCTTGCGAGCGGAACCGAGAAGGTCGGCCACGATCGTTCCGAGTTTGGTCGGGTCGTCGATGGGTGCGTGCTTCGGTCCGCGAACCCAACCCTCGGCCACGGCGAGCAGGTCACCGCTGGCTTCGAACACCCGACCGGTCACCCCGGCCGCCTCGTCGGAGGCCAACCACGTGACGATCGGAGCAATCCAACGTGGCGAACGCCTCTCGCGGTCCTCGTCGGTCTCGGGAGCCGGTCCGAGACCTTCGGTCATACGGGTCAAGGCCACCGGCGCCACGGCGTTGACGGTGACGTTGTAGCGGGCCATCTCGAGAGCGGCGATGTTCGTGAAGGCGGCGATTCCGGCCTTGGCCGCGCCGTAGTTGGTCTGTCCGACGTTGCCATAGATGCCTGACACCGACGTGGTGTTGATGATGCGTCCGGACACGGCCCGACCTGACTTACTCTGATCGCGCCAGTAGGCGCAGGCATGTCGCGTGGGAGCAAAGGTTCCCTTCAGGTGAACGTTGATGACGGCATCCCACTCGGCCTCCGTCATGGAGAACAGCATGCGATCCCGAAGGATGCCGGCGTTGTTCACGACGATGTGCAGGTCACCAAACGTGTCGATGGCGGTCTGGATCATGCGTGCGGCGCCGTCATAGTCGCTCACGCTGTCGCCGTTGGCTATGGCCTCACCGCCCATGGCCTCGATCTCCTCGACCACCTGTTCGGCGGGGGAAAGATCACCACCGCTACCGTCGACATTTCCGCCGAGGTCGTTCACGACGACCTTGGCACCCTGAGCCGCCAAACTCAAAGCATGCTCACGTCCGATGCCACGTCCGGCGCCGGTCACGATCGCAATTCGTCCTTCACACAGTCGAGCCATCGCCGTCTCCTCGCGTTCTCGGGCTTGGCCCGTCTGTGACATCTGCACGCCGGATCATAGGTTGCGCCACTCGGTGGCGCGCCAGTCGCCGACCACTCGTAACCTTCCGACGTGTCTCCCATTTCGAACGAATTCGATTGCGATCTGCTGATCGTGGGGGCCGGTCCCGCGGGCACCAGCGCTGCCATCACCGCCGCCCGAGCCGGACTCGCGGTGACCGTCATCGACAAGGCCCGATTCCCACGCGACAAGTGCTGTGGAGACGGGCTGACCACCTTGGCCCTACGCCACTTGCAGTCCTTGGGTTTCGAACCCTCCACCGTGTCCTCGTGGCGAGACGTGGATGCCGCCCACCTGAGATCGCCCTCGGGTCGCGAGGTTCGCCTGCCCCTGCCCGAGAACGGGCGCTTCGCTGCCATCACCCCGCGTATCGAATTGGACTCCGCTCTGGTGGACCTCGCGCGCTCGACGGGCGCCACCGTCATCGAGGAGTGCTCCTTTTCGACCATCTCGTCGGACTCCGAGAAGGTGACGGTCGCGGTCGTCGTCGACGAGGTGACATCGATCATCCGTGCACCGTGGGTCATCGCCGCCGACGGCATGTGGAGTCCGGTGCGCAAGGCGATGGGCGTGGCCACGGACGGCTACCTCGGCGAGTGGCACGCGTTTCGTCAGTACGCGCGCAACGTCACCGGTCCGGCCAAGGACCGTCTCATCGTGTGGTTCGACGAGGATCTTCTTCCCGGTTACGCGTGGAGCTTTCCCCTACCGGGCAATCGCGTGAACGTCGGCTTCGGCATTCTTCGAGGTGGCGAGCGCCGCGTACAGGACATGAAGGACTTGTGGACCGATCTCCTGCGTCGCGATCACGTGGTCGAAGCGTTGGGCGAGGGATTTCAACTGGAGGGTCGCCACACCGCTTGGCCCATTCCGGCCCGCATCGACGAGGCGGTGACCTCGGCCGGTCGTGTGTTGTTCGTCGGTGACGCAGCCATGGCCACCGACGCTCTCACCGGCGAGGGCATCGGGCAAGCTCTTCTGACCGGCATCGAGGCCGCCAAGGCCGTCGTCGGTGCGGGCGAGCCCGCGAGCGTGCGACGTCGGTATGCCCGCGCGGTCCGTCACCATCTTCTGGCCGACCATCGCATGTCCCTGCGACTCTCGAAGATTCTGGCGAGGTCTCGGGGTGCCCGCGCTGCCATCGCTCTTTTGGACAGGTCCGGATCGTGGGGACGTCGAAACTTCGCCCGCTGGATGTTCGAGGACGAGCCACGCGCCATCGTGTTGACACCGGGACGCTGGCACCGCCGATTTTTCCGTCGACGTGGCGCGTACTGATCGACCCGAGCACCACACGGCTACGGTATCGACATGCGCACTCGACTGACCGATCTGCTCGACATCGAACACCCGGTGATGCTCGCCGGCATGGGCGGGGTGTCCTACTCCCAACTCGTCGCCGCCGTCAGCGAGGCCGGGGGTATCGGAACCTTCGGAGCCGCTCCCATGCGCCCCGGTCAGTTGGACGAAGAGATTGCGGCGGTGCATCGCCTGACGTCCAAGCCTTTCGGCGTCGACTTGTTGGCCGCCATCCCCGGCCAGTTGGAAAAGGACGTGGAGAGCATCATCAAAGGTGGTGCACGCATCTTCGTGGCCGGACTCGGCGTGCCCCGTGAGATCATCGACGTGTTGCACGAGAACAACATTCTCGTGGGATCGATGTGTGGCAAGGTTCGGCACGCCCAAGCGGCGTTGGCCAGTGGTTGCGATTTCGTGGTCGCGCAAGGAACCGAGGGCGGCGGACACACTGGCACGGTGGCCACCATGGCATTGGTCCCCCAGGTGGTGGATGCCGTGGGCGACTCGATCCCGGTGGTGGCCGCCGGCGGATTGTTCGACGGCCGAGGTCTGGCCGCTTCGTTGGCACTGGGTGCCGACGGGGTGTGGATGGGCACTCGTTTCATCGCCACGCCCGAGGCCCACGCGCCCGAGGCCTACAAGCAGACCTTGCTCGGACTGCCCGAGGATGGGACCGTGGTCTCGCGCGCCTACACGGGCAAGACCTGTCGGGTGGTGCGAACCGAGTGGACGCAGCATTTCGAGGAGCATCCCGAGGAGCTGAAGAAGTTCCCCGACCAAGTGGGGGTGTCCATGAAAGCAGGCGCCAATCACATGGGAGCACCCCCAGAGGTGGAGATCGACCCGAAGCGCGAGTTCATGCCCGCGGGTCAAGGTGTCGGCGCCGTGCGCGAACTGGTGCCAGCCGGCGATCTGGTTCGCAGGATCGTGCGCGAGGCGGAACAGGTCATCGCCGCCCTCGCCCGATTCGCCAGATGACCGACTGACTCGTCTCGGGCACCTTGTGTTGACGATGCTGCGATCGAATGCCGACATGCGTCGGATGTTCGTCGCCCAGGTCGTCTCGTACATGGGTGACTGGTTTTCGTTCGTGGCTCTCGTCGGTCTCATCACGGATCTCACCGACTCGAACTTCGTGGTGTCGATGGTGGTCGTGTCCTTCTCGCTGCCGTCGTTCGTCGCTTCACCGATTGCCGGACCGATCGCGGACCGATTCGATCGTCGCCGCGTCCTCGTGGTGGTGTCGGGCGCCCAGGCCTTGGCGGCGTCGGGACTGTTGTTGGTCGGCACCGACACCGTGTGGCTGGCCCTGGTGCTTCAGAGCACGGTGTCGGCACTGGCCGCCGTCGTCGGTCCCGCGACGCAGGCGGCGGTACCCAACATCGCTCGTGACGGGGACGAACTCTCACGAGCCAACGCGTTGCTCGGCTCGACGTGGGGTGTGATGCTCGCAATCGGGGCCGCCATCGGTGGCGTATTCGCGGCCACGTTCGGCCGTGACGCCGCCTTCATCGCCAATGCGTTGTCCTTCGTCGGGTCTGGCATCCTCTTCTTCCGCATCGTCACGCCACTGCAGGCCCCGACGGATCCCTCCAAGCGGCAACAGCGACTGCGCCCGCTGGCCGACATGGGCGAGGCTCTCGCCCTCGCACGTCGGGACCCGGTGCTGATGGCCCTCATGCTGTCGAAGACGACCTTTGCCGTGGGCAGCGGCGTGGTGTCGCAGTTGGCGGTGGTGGCCTCGGACGTGTTCGACGGCGGAGACGGCTACCGAGGCATCCTGATCGGAGCCCGAGGACTCGGCGCCGGCATCGGTCCCGCCTTGGCCATGAAGTACACGGGGCGGGATCTGAGTCGCGTACTCAAAGTGTGCGGAGTGTCGAGCTTGACGTTCAGTCTCTGCTACCTGGCGGGAGCGTGGATGCCGTTGTTCGCTCTGGCGGTCTTTTTCATCGTTTTGGCGCACCTGGGGGGTGGAGCACAGTGGACGCTGAGCACGTTCGGCCTGCAGATGCGATCACCCGACGACGTGCGCGGTCGCATCATCGCCGGAGACTTCGCGCTGGTAACGCTGACCCTGTCGGTGACCAGTGCCCTGGCGGGGTTGCTCTCCGACGCCATCGGCGTGCGCGAGACCATCACCTTGTTCACTGGGGCGGCCGCGGTGGCCAGTTTCGTCTACATCAGGGCGACGCGGAGCCTGCGCATTCGACTGCTGAATTCGCCAGCGTCTGCGCCCTGACGTCGTTGGCCAAGTTCGAGGCCATTTTGTTCATGACGTAAGCCACGCTCAACTCGGCCTCCGGAAGCGCGAAGGCCACCGAGCCACCGGCGCCGGGGTGTCCGAACGATCCGGGACCGCCGAACAGGCTGAACAGGCCATGGACCATGAACCCCATTCCGAACGTGGTGGGCATGATCAAACACTCATCGGGCTCGTTTTCCGGAGTCACCTTGGTGCGGGCGCGCTCGACGGTCTCGGGCTTCAACAACCTCACGCCGTCCACCTCGCCGATGGCGGCGGCGTAGATGCGGGCCAAGGTGCGCGCGTTGGTGATGGCATTGGCGGCGGGGATCTCGGCGGCATGAACGTCACGACGATTGAACGCACCATCCACGCTGAACGCTCCGTTCAAACTGAGTGCGCGTCCTCCGGCCGAATTCGGCCCCATGAACTGTTCCATCATGGCCTTCACGGCCGGGTCCATGTTGGGGTCGTCCATGGTGGTCAGACCACCGATCATCGGCGACACCCGATGTTCCTGCGACTCCGGCAAGCCGATCCACAGCTCACCACCCACACGAGCCACGATCTCTTGCTGAACAAAGGTGCCCAGACTGCGATGAGCGGGGTCGACACGACGAACCAATTCGCCGGCCAGCCAGCCGTAGGTCAACGCGTGGTAACCATGCCGCGTTCCGATGGGCCACCGAGGAGCAGTAGCCGCCAGACGTGACGTGATCGTTTTCCAGTCGAGCGCCTCGGCCAGTGAGATGTCGCCGTCGACCGTGTACAGGCCGCACTGATGCGACAACAGCTGCGCGACCGTGGCCTCGCCCTTACCCTCGGCGGCGAACTCGGGCCAATAGGTGGAAACCTTCTCGTCATAGGAGAGCAACCCCCGCTCGGCGCACATGGCCACGGCCATGGCCGTGATGCCCTTGGTGGTGGAAAACACCAACTGCAGCGTGTCCTCGGTGTAATCGCGGGTGCCTCGAGCGTCGAACGAGCCACCCCACAGATCGACCACCTTGCGGCCACGGTGATACACGGCTGTCGCCGCCCCGATTTCCTCACCGGCGAAATTCGCCTCGAAAGCGTCACGCACCTTCTCCCAACCCGGCGCCACCGAGCCCGCGATGTTTTTGACGGCGACCATCAGGAGATCATCTCCTTCAACGTCTCGATGGTCTTGACCGCGTCGGGTCCGACCGGGTTGACCGACAGCACCGTGACGCCGGCTTCCTTGAAGGCTGCCAAACGCTCCTTGATGAAATTCTTGGGACCGACCAGGTTCGAGTTGGCGAGCATTTCGCGCGGCACGATCGCGGCGGCCTCGTCCTTGCGTCCGGACAAGTAGAGGTCCTGGATCTCGATTGCTTCCTTCTCGTAGCCGTACTTCTTGCAGATGGTGTTGTAGAAGTTCTTGTCGCGCGCGCCCATACCGCCGATGTACAAGGCCGCGTTGGGGCGGGCGAAGTCGAGGATCTTGTCCTGAGCGTCACCCGTGAGCTTCTCGTCGATGACCACCATGCCTCCGGCCGAGATTTGCAGGCGCGGCAGGTCGGGGTTTCGTTTGGCCAGACCCTTCTTCAGATCGTCGCCCCAGACGTTCTGGAATTTGTCGGGATCGAAGAAGATCGGCAACCAACCATTGGCCACCTCGGCCGTGGCCTGAACGCTGAGGCCCATGAGGCTCGCCCACCAGATGGGGATGTCCCTACGAATCTCCTGGCCGGGCTTGATGATCTTCAACGGCTTACCCAGGCCGGTTCCTTCACCGGCGGGCAACGGCACTTTGACGGTCTGCCCGTCCATGTGGAATGGCTCCTCGCGAGCCCAGATCATGCGGCAGGCCTGAATGTATTCCTTGATGCGCTGCATCGGCTTCTCGTAGGGCACGCCATGGAAGCCCTCGATGACCTGCGGTCCGCTGGCGCCGAGACCGAGGATGAAACGTCCGTTGCTGACGTAGTCGCAACCAGCCGCTGTCATCGCCATGAGTGCCGCGGTTCGGCTGTACACGTTCACGATGCCCGTGCCGATCTCGACGGTGTTCGTCTTGGCGGCCAGATACCCGACCTGACTGATCGCATCGGCGCTGTAGGCCTCGGCGATCCAGACCACATCGAGCCCGGCCTTTTCCAACTCGACGACGCGATCGACGGCGGCATGGAAGCCTCCGGCATAGTTGAGCATCATGGACAGCTTCATGCTTTTCCTCCGGTGACGCGGGCCGACACGGCCCAACCCACCAAACCCTACGAGCGACGCAGGTCCGGGGACGAACCCTCACCACCCACCGGCCCGGGATTGAGGTTTCCCGAACGAAAGCCCTCGAGGTCGATGGTGGCGTAGCGATAGCCGGCCCCTTTGACCGCCTCCACGATCTCGACGCGGGCCAGGATCGCGCGCCCCAGGTCGCCCTCGTCGACTTCGATGCGGGCGGTTTCGCCGTAGTGGCGCACTCGCACCTGGCGGAAACCCAGTCGGCGCAGACCCGCCTCGGCCCGATCGACGCGGCTGAGGATCTCGATGCTCACCGGCGTTCCGTAGGGCACCCGACTGGCCAGACACGCCGCTGCCGGCTTGTCCCAAGTACGCAGACCATCCAGACGTGAGGCGGTGCGAACGTCGTCCTTGGTGAAGCCGGCCAACACCAACGGGAAGACCGCACCGAGCTCGATGGCCGCGCGTTGGCCCGGTCGATGGTCGGCGAGATCGTCATTGTTCACACCGAGAACCACGGTGGCTCTCTCCTCGGAGGCGATCGGCCCGACGACATTCATCAGTTCGGTCTTACAGTGATAACAACGATCGAGGTCGTTGGCTCGATACGCGGCGCGCTCCATCTCGGCGGTCGACACCGGCGTCCAACGAAGTCCCCACTCGCGAGCCAACTCTCGGCAGTCGCGTTCCTCGTCGCCGGCCAGACTGGGTGAAACCGCCGTGACCGCGTGCGCCCGTTCGGCCCCGAGAACCCGATGCGCCACCGCGGCGAGATACGCCGAATCGGCTCCCCCGCTGAAAGCCACCACGACCGATTCGAGGTCGCGCAGGATGCTCTCGAGCGCGTTGATTTTGCCGGTCAACGTTTGGTGGGCGTTGGACATGACCCCATCGTGCCACGAATCTCCGACCGATGAACCGCTCGTTCGGGCAAACACCGGCGAAGGCGGGCAGACTTCGGGGGTGAAGTCTCCGAGTGAACGCTTTCCCCTCCGGGGCGCCGTGGTCGACAGAGTCCCCACCGGACAAGGTCCGATCCTGCGAACCATCCAGCGAGGTGAGCGACGCTCCGACTCCCCCGTCTTCTTGCTGATTCACGGTCTGGCGTCGAACGCCCGAATGTGGGACGGCGTCGGCGAGGCTCTCGCTCGTTCCGGGTACGCCAGCATCGCGGTCGATCTGCGCGGACATGGATCGAGCGACAAACCCGACGACGGCTACGACTTCGACACGGTGTGCCACGACCTGTGCGGACTCCTCGATCACCTGGACATCCCCCGCGCGGTGTTCGTCGGTCAGTCGTGGGGCGGAAACATCGTCGTGCACGCGGCTCATCGCGATCCGGACCGGGTCATCGGTGCGGTGGCCGTCGACGGAGGCATCATCGAGTTGGGTCAGGTGTTTCCCGTCTGGGATGACTGCGCGCGCCACATGGCGCCGCCACGTCTGGCTGGCATGCGCGCGAGCCGATTGGAGAGCGCGATCAGGGCCACCAGCGCTGACTGGCCTGAAACAGGGATCATCGGTTCACTGTCGAATTTCGATTTCCTCGACGATGGGACGATCCGACCACACCTCAGCTTCGAGCGTCACATGAAGATCTTGCACGAATTATGGACTCACCGTCCGTCGGAACTGTTTCCCACCATCGAGCGTCCGGTGCTCTTCCTCCCCGCGGACTCCGGTGATGTCTCGTGGACCAACGACAAGGAACGATCCATAGATCGCGCGGTGACCAGCCTGAAGCGTGGTCGGGCACACTGGTTCCGACCCGCGCACCACGATCTGCACGCCCAGCACCCGCAGCGCTGCGCTGATGTCCTCATCGACAATGTCGAGAACGGATTCCTGTCATGAGCCTTCCCCGACTTCTCACCATCATGGGCTCGGGCGAGACCGCACCGACCATGATGAAGCCGCACCGCGACCTCATCGCACGGCTTCCCGGCACGCCCTCGGCGGTGGTCCTCGACACTCCGTACGGCTTCCAGGAGAACGCCCCCGAGTTGGCGGGGCGCGCGGTGGAGTACTTTCAAAAGTCCGTTGGACAGCCCATCGAGGTGGCCGGGCTCACGCGCCTGCGCGACGAGGATCCACTCGTTGTCGAGCAGGGACTCGATCGCCTACGTCGCGCCAACTACCTGTTCGCCGGACCCGGAAGTCCGACCTATGCCCTGCGTCAGTGGGCGGGTAGTGCGGTGCCCGACCTCATACGCGCGAAGATGCGAACCGGCGGTGCGGTCACCTTCGCCTCGGCCGCCGCTTTGACGCTCGGCCGCTTCACGGTTCCGGTCTACGAGATCTACAAGGTCGGCGAGGAGCCTTACTGGCTCGACGGACTGGACGTGTTGAGCGAGATAGGCCTGAGCGTCGCGGTGATTCCCCATTACGACAACGCCGAGGGTGGTCATCACGACACCCGTTTTTGCTATCTGGGCGAACGTCGGCTACGCCTGTTGGAAGATCAGTTGCCCTCCGATACACACGTCATAGGGGTGGACGAGCACACCGGCGTGATACTCGACCTCGACGCCGATACCGCCACGATCATCGGGAACGGCACCGTCACGGTGAGGGTGCGGGGTTCGTCAGTCGTACACCGTTCGGGCTGCGTCGTGAGCATCGATCAACTGCGCGATCCAGCGGGGGCCACGAGCGTGGCATCGACGAGCGCAGTGACACCAACCTTGTCCAGCCAGCCAGTGTCCGACATCGACCCTTCGGCGTCGCTCGCCAGTGACACCGCACGTGCGGTCGCTGCCTTCGACGCGGCCTTGGCCACCGGACGGGCCGGGGACGCCGTCCGAGCGGCTCTCGAGCTGGAGACATCCATACGAGATTGGTCGGCCGACACGTTGCAGGGCACCGACATGGACATGGCTCGCGCGGCGTTGCGCTCGATGATCGTTCGACTCGGCGATGCCGCGGTGGGCGGTCTCGCTGATCCCCGCGACGTGATCGGGCCCTACATCGGGGTGTTGCTCGAGTTGCGGGCCGCGGTGCGCGCCGACAAGCGCTACGACCTGAGCGACCTCATTCGCGACCGTCTGGCCGCCGTCGACGTGGAGGTGCGCGACACGCCCCAGGGCGTGGAATGGGTGTTACGCGGACCGCAGTGACGGGCCGTGGTGGTCCATGCCGGCCACCCGCGCTCGACGACGAACGCCCGCAACGGTGTACACGACGACGAAGACGATGGTTCCGGCGATGATGATCACCGCACCGCTCGGAACGTCGGCGTACCAACTGGCGTACATTCCGACCCCTCCGAACACCGCACCCAACACCGGAGACAACCACAACATCCGACCGAACGAATTAGTGAGCAGTCGGGCCGTCACCGCCGGCAACACGAGCAGGGCCGAGATCAACAACACCCCGATCACCCTCACCGTCACCAAAATGGTGGCCGACAGCAGGATCATGAGCACCGCTTCCATGCCGGGAACGTTGACGCCGCTGACTCCGGCCACCTCGGGATCGAACGTGGTGAACAGCAACTTTCGGTACGACAGAACGACCACCACCGCACTGACCACGCCCACGCCAGCCACGGCGAGGATGTCGGCGGTGAAGACCCCGAGCACGTTGCCGAAGAGAACCGCATCGATGCTGCGCTTGGCCTGACCGAAACGGGCCTGGAGGGCCAGGCCAACCGCAAACGAGGCCGTGGTGATGACGCCAATGGCCGCGTCGGCCCCGATGATGCGTTTGCGCGAGACGCGACCGATCATGAGACCCGAGACGACACCCCACAAGCCGGCCCCGATGAAGTAGTTGATGTTCAACACGGCGGCCAGGGCTGCACCACCGAACACGGCATGACTGAGTCCGTGGCCGATGTAACTCATGCTGCGCAACACTACGAACACGCCGATCAGGCCACACAAGGCGCCGGCCAAGGTGGCGACGAGCAAACCGTTGCGGAAGAACTCGAATGCAAACGGCTCGAGCAGGTCGACCGCGATCAGGTTCACGCTCCGCGACGACTGAGACGCAGGCGCAACTCGTCACCTCCCTGCTCGAGAACGACAGGCATGCCACCGTGTTGCAGCACCTCCATGGGGGCTCCGTAGGTGCGCTCGAGGAAATAGGGTTTCAACACCTCGCTCGGTGAACCGTCGGCCACCACGTTTCTGTTGAGGCAGATCAATCGGGGAAGATGGGCCGCGAGGCCGTTGAGATCGTGAGTGGTGAGAACGATCGCGATGCCCGATTCGCCGTCGCCGCGGTCGGGGTGCAACTCGTTGAGATCGGCCAGCACGTGCAGAACCTCGTGACGTGTGCGCACGTCGACGCCCGCCGTGGGCTCGTCGAGCACCAGTAAATCGGGTTTCTGAATCAAGGCCCGAGCCAGGAACACGCGCTGCTGCTGGCCGCCGGACAACTCGCGGATGTGTCGCGACCAGAGACCCGCCAAGCCGAGGTGCTCGAGTACGCGTTGGATCTCGGACTTCTCGGAGGGCTGAAGTCGCGGCCACCACGAGCGTTGCGGTCGGCCCATGGCCACCACCTCGGACACAGTGACCGGGAAATTCCAGTCCAAAGTCTCGAGTTGGGGCACGTAGGCGACCCGCAACGACGGCGACCACATCACCGAGCCGTGAACCGGCTTCACCGACCCGAGCATCGCGCGCAGCAACGTGGTCTTTCCGGATCCCGAGGGTCCGACGATTCCCACGAACTCGCCACGCGCCACCGTGAGATCGACGTTCTCGATGACCGGCCCGTTGCCGTACGAGCACGACACATGATCGAAGCGAACCAAAGGAGGCGTCGCTTCGGCGGAATTCACTGGGGGTACTCGGCCTCGTCCAAACCGACGTCAGAGACGTCAACGGCCTTCAACGCACTCGCGTCGCCGCCGAGGGCCTCCACCATGGTCACGTAATTGAATCGCATCAGGCCCAGCCACGAGTGCTCGGGATCTCCGGGTGCCCCGAGCAGGTCGTCGTCGCGCAACACGTCCACATACCTAACCCCCGTTTCGCCACCAATCTGCTCGAGCACGGTGGACGGGAACACCTCGCTTCCGAAGATGGCCGCCACACCTGACTCCTTCACCTGCGTGATGAGATCCGCGATTTCGCGCGGGGTGGGCTCCTCGAACGATGATGGCTGGATGGCACCGATGACCGTCCATCCGTAATAGTCGGCGAAGTACGCGTAGGCGTCGTGATAGGTCAGAAGTTGACGTTGTGATTCGTCGAGGGTCGCCGAGGCGGTGGCCATGGCCGCGTCGAGTGCATCCACTTTGGCCACGAAGGCCTCGTAGTTGCTGGCGTAGGTCGCCGCGTTGTCCGGGTCGGCCGCCGACAAGGAGTCGCGCAACAAAGCGGCGAAGTCACCGGCCATCGGGGGATTCGTCCACACGTGAGGGTTCGGCTTTCCGCCCTCCTCGGGGAACGAGAAGTCGAAGATCCACTGGTCCTGCGGCAGGATCGCCGTTCCTAGTTCGCACACGACAGCACCCTCACCCAGGTTTGCGTCAGCCAATTGGCGGGTCGGGTCTTCCAGCCCCAATCCATTGATGAAAACGATGTCGGCCCCCTCCAGAGTGGCCGCAACACTGGGCGGCGGCTCGTAGGTGTGACTGTTCGTTCCCTCGGGCACCACGCCGACGATCCGAGTATCCGTGCCGGCGGCGATGTTGGCCGCGATGCTCGTGATGGGAGCCACCGTGGTGGCAATCACCAACGGAGCCTCCTCCACGGCCGAACGCAGGGGACAGGCACTCGCCGTGTCGGGGACCGAGTTCGAGACCGAAGTCGAGTCGCCACCACCACAGGCGACCACTAGAGCGGCCATGATGACGATGGGAACCGTGGTGCGAGGACGAGAAGACCGAACGAAAAAAGAGGAAGTGTTTTTCAGCATGCTCAACGATAGCACGAGGGTCGAAAAGTCGATCAGTCGGGTACCAACATGACCCGATCCATGAACGCCATCACCAGATCCTGCCACGCCTGGGGGTCGACCGACTGGTCAGTGACCTCGTCAAGGACCAGCCCGAAGGAATAGGCCAGCATGAAGGCCGAACCGGTGTCGGGATGAACGTCGGGGCGCACCCAACCCCGAGCCTGGGCTTGTTCGATCACCTCGGCCAACATTTCGCGCAAACGCCGCTGCTCGGCCCCGAGACGGACCCGGTACTCCTCACGACCGCGAGTGGCCCCCAACATACTGGCGCGCAGCAGACGCAGATCGGGCCGATCAGGCAGGAAGGCCGAACCCACCACCGCCATGATGAAGCGACGGAAGTCGACCTTGGACGTGGCCCGTTCGAACGCGGCCCGGGCGTTCTCGATGTCGGCCTTCACCGATTCGGCGAAGATCTCCACCTGCACCGACTCCACGAAGTCCACGAAATCGGCGAAGTGGTGGTAAAGCGAACCCTTGGAGATGCCCGACAGCTCCAACAACATCTCGACCGTGTACCCGTAGAGACCGTGTTCGGCGGCCAGGGTTCGTCCGGCCTCGAGTAGGGCGATCTTCGTCGGATGCGTCGGCCGGTCGGGCTTGGCGCGTGGCCGCGGCGGATTGTTCACGTCGTCGTCTCCCGTCTCTGGGTCTGCGCCCACGTCAGACCCGCCAGGGCATCGATGTCGTGCGAGAGACCCAGCACCCTTTCGGCCACGATGTTACGTTGCACCTCGCCCGTTCCGCCGCCGATGGTGAGAGAACGGGCGAACATGTAGCCGTCGAACCAGCCCGGGTGGTCGAGCGAACGCAAGCCCACGCCACCACCACCGCCGAGTCCATTGTGCTCACCGCGCGCGGAGTTGTCGTGACTCTGACGCAACAGCGCATGGGCACCGAGCACGTCGCGAGCCACTTCCATCACGTTCTGTCCGTGCTCGTCGGCCAGGATCTTACGAATGCTGGCCTCGGGGCCGGGCTGCTCGCCGCGCAGTCGTGCGGACAGTGTTCGCATTCGGATCAGGTCGAGTAGCACGTGCTCGATGTAGACGCCCGCCAATCGCTGACGCATCACCGGGTCGACCACCGGCCCACGCTCGCGGACCGCGTCGAGCATCTCGAGCGCGGTGGGTCCGCTTCCCCACAGAACGCCACCGGTCGACAGAGAAACCCTTTCGTTTCCGAGCGTCACCTTGGCCAGACGCCACCCTTCGTCGACGTCGCCGACGAGATTCCCCGCCGGAATGCGCACGTCGGTGAAGAAGACCTCGTTGAACGTCGACGCCCCGGTCATCTCCTTGATGGGGCGGATCTCGATGCCCGGAGTGTCCATGGGGCAGACGAAGTACGACACCCCTTTGTGCTTGGGTGCTTCGGGGTTCGTACGGGCGATGAGGATGCCGTACTTCGCGTGTTGCGCTCCGCTGGTCCAGATCTTCTGCCCGTTGACGATCCATTCGTCACCGTCACGAACTGCGCGGGTTCCGAGATTCGCCAGGTCGCTTCCGCTGCCGGGCTCGCTGAACAGCTGACACCAGAAGTCCTCGCCGGAAAGAAGTCGCAGCAGATAGCGGCTCTTCTGTTGCTCGGTGCCGGCGTAAAGAATCGTGGGGCCCGCCCAGCCGATGCCGATCGGATTGGCGGGCCGACGGATGCCGGCCTTGGCGAGTTCGTCGTCGATGATCAACTGGTGGATCGGGTCGGCGTCGTGTCCGAACGGCGCCGGCCAGTGCGGAGCGACGTATCCGGCCTCGGCCAACTGTCGCCCGCTCGGACGGGGATTGGCAGCGATCCAGTCGCGCACGGCGAGACGACGCGGATCGTCGACGGCGGGCATCTGGAAATCCATGAAGCGAGAGTATTCGCCCCGAGGTGCACGGCGTACCATCGCTCCCGTGCCCGCCCTCGGACCCAGCGCCACGTGGAACTTCGCCGACTCATGGGAGGCCCTCGCGCGAGCGATCCCGGACGCGCCGGCCCAATACGGCTTCTCCCAACGCGACGGGCGCGAACTGCGGTACGACTGGGCCGAGTTCGATCGACGAGCCAACGGCATCGCCACGGCGTTGCTCGCATCCGGAGTCGCTCGTCAGGACAAGGTGGCGCAGTACATGTACAACTGCCCCCCGTACCTCGAGAGTGTCCTCGCCACGTTCAAGGCCGGCCTCGCACCGGTGAACACCAATTACCGCTACACGCCCGACGAACTGGTCTACATCTGGGACAACGCCGACGTGGTGGTCGTCGTCTTCCACGGCTGCTTCACCGACACCATCGCCTCGCTACGGGATCGGGTTCCCCGCGTCGCGCTGTGGTTGTGGGTCGACGACTCGAGTGGCGAATGTCCGTCGTGGGCCACCGACTACGAGACCGCCGCGCTGGCCGGCACGGCCGAAACGGTGATTGCCCCATGGTCTCGGTCGGGCGACGACCTGTTGCTCATCTACACCGGTGGCACCACCGGCATGCCCAAGGGGGTCATGTGGCGACAGGAGGACTTGTTGCTGGCCCTCGACGACGCCAACCGCGTGAAGTTGCCACCCACACCGGATCTCGATTCGTTGCTCGCGCGCACCGCCAAGATCGGCCCCCGCAACCTTCCCGCTGCTCCGCTGATGCACGGCACCGGACTGTTCAACGCCATGAGCAATCTGATGATGGCGGGATCGATCGTCACCATGCGCGGCCGCAGGTTCGATCCGGTGGAACTATTGGACACGATCGAACTGCTACGTGTGAATTCGATGTCCATCGTGGGCGACGCCTTCGCCAAGCCCATTCTGCGCGCATTGGATGCCGAGCCGTCGAGATGGGATCTCTCGTCGTTGCGCGTCATCATCTCGAGCGGAGTGATGTTCGCCGCCGAGACCAAAGCCGGGCTGCTTCGACACAACGATCGTTTCATCATGGTCGACGCGCTCGGATCGTCCGAGGCCATCGGTATGGCGCAGAACACCACGACCGCCGATGGGTCGACCAAGACCGCCACGTTCCAGCTCGGACCCCGAACCAAGGTGCTCACCGAGGAGGGTCGCGAGGTGCTGCCCGGAAGCGGCGAGTTGGGGCGCGTGGCACTTCGTGGCCACACACCGATCGGCTACTACAAGGATCCCGAGAAGTCGGCCGAGACCTTCGTCGTGTTCGACGGTGTGCGATGGTCGATCCCCGGTGACTGGGCCAGCGTCGACGCCGACGGGACGGTCCACTTGCTCGGACGGGGAAGTCAGTGCATCAACACCGGTGGTGAGAAGGTGTATCCCGAGGAGGTGGAGGAGGTTCTGAAACGTCACCCCTCAGTCGCCGATGCTGCCGTGGTGGGCCTTCCCGACGAACGATTCGGCCAAGCAATCACGGCTCTCGTCGAGCCGCTTCAGAATCAGACGATCGATGAGATCGAGATCATCGCCCACGTCAAGTCTCGATTGGCGGCGTACAAGGCCCCGAAGCGAGTGGTGGTAGTGGACACCGTGGGTCGCGCGGGCAACGGCAAACTCGATTACAAGGCGCTCACCGCGCGGGCCACCAAGGCCCTCGGCTAGCGTTCGACCCGACACGAACACACCTCAGGAGCGGTACCCGTGGCAGTACTCGGATTCGACGGCAAAGTCGCGATCATCACCGGAGCGGGAGGCGGCCTCGGCCGACAGCACGCCTTGCTCATGGCCGAGCGCGGCGCCCTCATCGTAGTGAACGACCTCGGTGGATCCGTCGACGGGACGGGCGCCAATGCCTCCGCGGCCCAGAAGGTCGTCGACGAGATCAGAGCCGCCGGCGGCGAGGCCGTGGCCGACCACAATTCGGTGGCCACCCCCGAGGGCGGCGAGGCCATCGTCCAGACGGCGATCGACTCCTACGGTCGCGTCGACATCGTCGTGAACAACGCCGGCATCCTGCGCGACAAGGCGTTCCACAACATGGAGCCCGACCTGCTGAACCCCGTTCTCGACGTCCACTTGAAGGGCGCGTTCTACGTCACCAGGCCGGCTTTCGTACGTATGCGCGAACAGGGTTACGGCCGCGTCATCTCCACTTCGTCGGCCGCCGGCGTGTTCGGAAACTTCGGACAGACGAATTACGGCGCCGCCAAGATGGGCTTGGTCGGGTTCACGCGCGTGCTCGGTGTCGAGGGCGCCAAATTCAACATCAAAGCGAACGCCATCGCGCCATTGGCGATGACGCGCATGACCGAGAACATTCTCGGCGGGCTGAAGGACAAGTTGGATCCGGGCCTGGTGTCCCCGTTGGTGGCGTTCCTGGCCCACGAGGACTGCCCGGTGAGCGGCCAGCTCTTCTCGGTCGGGGGCGGACGCGTGGCTCAGGTCTTTCTCGGTGAGACCAACGGGTACCACAACCCTGCTCTCACACCCGAGGACGTGCAGGGGAACTGGGACACCATCACGGATCGTTCCACCTATTCCGTGCCGAGCAATCTGGGCGAAGAGACCGCTCTGTTCCTCCCGTTCTTCACGTGAGCACGAGGGCCCAAGCGCGCGAATGAGAGGGGCGACACCATGATCGACGTCGAGGAGTTCGGACAGCGCGCCAGCGAGTGGTTGACGGCCAACCGGCTGCGGGCGCCCCGCGATTACGGTGCGATCTGCCCGCCAGATCTGGTGGACTCCGGTTTGTCCTGGCAACGTCACCTTTACGAATCGGGATGGGCGGGCATCCATTGGCCAACCGAGGTGGGAGGACAGGGACTGACCGCCGCTCATCAGGCCCAGTGGCTGTACGAATGCGCGTTGGCCGGAGTTCCCGGTGTCTTCAACATGGTGGGCCTGGTTTTGGCTGGTGGGGCCATTCAAAAGTTCGGAACACCCGAGCAACAGGTGCGGCACCTGAATGCAACGTTGCAGGCCGACCATGTGTGGTGCCAGTTGTTCAGTGAGCCCGGGGCCGGAAGTGACCTTGGGTCATTGAGTACGCGAGCGATATCCGACGGGGATCGGTACATCGTCAACGGACAGAAGGTGTGGTGCTCCGGCGGGCGTTACAGCAACTGGGGCATCCTCATGGCCCGGACCGACATCGACGCACCCAAGCACAAGGGAATCAGTTTCTTCCTGATGGACATGAACCTGCCCGGGATCGAAATACGGCCGCTCAAACAGATGACCGGCGAGGCCGAGTTCGACGAGGTGTTCTTCACCGACGTCGAACTTCCGGCCGACGCGTTGCTCGGGCCGTTGCATGGCGGTTGGGGCGTGGGTATGGCGGTGCTCACTTCCGAGCGCGGTCACATCGGAACGAGCGTGATCTCGTTGGAACGCCGTCTGGAGTCGATCGCGCGAATGGCTCAAGGGCGGGAGTTGAGCGGAACCGAGAAACAGGACCTGACCAAACTGCTGTCGAAAGGCATGGCCTACAAGGCGATGGCGCAACGACAGGGACCGGTGGCCTCGACGGCGGCCTCGCTGATGAAACTCGGGATCACCGAAATGATGTTCGACAGTGCAATGTTGCGCGCCGACATCGCCGGGGTGGAATCGACGTTGGATGGTGCCGATGCCTTCGGACTGTTGTCGGCGCCGGGGGGTCGGATTGCCGGTGGCACGAGCCAGGTGCAACGCAACATCATCGGGGAACGCCTGCTGGGCCTCCCCCGCGACCCCTCCCACTGACACACGAAAGTGGCGACGAGTTGTCGCATTTCGGTCATGGCCGACAGGGAGAGGTGGGGTGGGCGCGAGTCAAAGATCGCCCCTCCCCCGTAGAATCACGGTCTTGGTCACGAACGGAATCATGGGTACACAATCGTGAAAGTTGCATCCGCCAACGGCGTCAAGGTCGAACTTCACGATCTCGGCGGCTCGGGTCCCCACATGCTCATGTCCCACGCCAACGGGTTCCACGGATTGTGCTGGAAACCAGTAGCCGCCAGCCTCATCAAGCGCTTCCACTGTTACGCCCACGACCATCGTGGTCACGGTGACACCGCCGCCCCCAAGGACTGGAGAGTCGCCTGGTCGGGGTACGCCTCCGATGCCACCGCCGCCGCCAAGGCCATTGCTCAAAAGGGCGGCATCATCGGTGTCGGGCACTCCATGGGTGGTGCCACGTTGCTGCTGACCGCCATCAAGCACCCGGAACTCTTCCGCGGACTCCTCCTGTACGAACCCATCCTCGTCCCCGACAACGTCCGACGCCCGGCCTCTCGTCCGAACGTTCTCGCCGAGGGTGCCGCGCGCCGCAAGCCGTCGTTCAAGTCGCTCGACGAGGCCATCAAGAACTACTCGTCGAAACTCCCGATGTCTCACTTCACACCCGAGGCTCTCGAGGCCTACGTTCACGGAGGGTTCCGCAAAGGTGACGACGGCCTGATGCACCTGAAGTGTTCGCCCGTTCTCGAATCGGAGAACTTCAAGAATCCGAGCATTCCGAATCTTTGGAAAAAACTCCCCGAGATCGGTATTCCCGTCTGGGTCCTGAGCGGTCACCCCGAGCCTTTCCAACCCTCGGGTTTCGCCGAGGCCATCGCCGATCGCCTCCCCCAGGGCAATCACATCGAGTACAGCGATCTCGATCACTTCGGCCCCTTCGTCGATCCGGCCCGCATCGCTCGCATCATCGACACCTTCGCCGACACCTTGGAGCCCTGACGTCACGATGTCCGCGGTCATCGGTTCCGAGCACGACTCCGCACCGGGTTCGGGCGCTTTCGGGCCGACCGTCGATCGCTTCGATCAGGTGGTCGACGAATTGCTCGAGCGTGTTCGTAATCATCCGGTGGCGTCCCGAGCCTTCGAAGCCGCCAGTCATTTGGGGGACTTCAGTCTCGTGTGGCACCTCGTCGGCATCGCCCGCGGGCTCACGGGCGGAAAACGAGCCTCGCAGGCCATCGCTTTTTCGGCGCTACTCGGTGCCGAGTCGCTCTTGGTCAACCAAGGAGTGAAGCGCATCTTCAAACGCGAGCGCCCCACCTCCAGCGGTGACGATCGTTTCGACGTGCGCACCCCGGCCACCAGCAGTTTTCCCAGCGGACACGCCAGCTCGGCCGTGTTCGCCGCCACCGTTCTCACCACTTGGGACGGCAAGCGGACCGCGCCGCTGTGGTTCGGACTGGCCGCCGTGGTGGGTAGTAGCCGCGCAGTGGTCCGCATCCATCACGCCAGTGATGTCGTCGCCGGAGCAGCCGTCGGTCTCGGTCTGGGTCTGCTGGCTCGCCCGATCATCAGGCGGCTCCGCTGATCTCGATGCGGGCGGCGCCGGCATCGATCCGCACCACCCGTACCGTGAACCCGTCACCGGACCACTCGTCACCCTCACGCAACTCCCCCGACATCAGATGTTGACGGCGTTGGAAGCCCGTTTCCCCGATCACGACGATCCGATGAACGAGCACGAAATCACCGACATGAAACGCGTCATCTCCCGAAGCCTCGACCAGCTCGACCGAGGCGAAGGTCGAGGCGTCGATCGGTATCGCCACCGCTATCGATTCCGCGGACGTGAGCCGCGAGCGAGGAACGATGTCGACGACCCGTGAGTCTTCATCGGGACTCCAGCGCTCGACTCGCGCCGGATCGATCCAGCCGGTCGCCAACAGATTCACCACCAAAATTCCCGGACCATGGCGCAATCTCGGGTCCACTTCACGCGCCGACGCGTTGTTGCTCATCAAGTCGTACGGGCTGTCGTACTCGACGTCGTCGAGACCTTCCGCCGAGAGCGAACTGTGGGGCCAATCCAGTCCATGCCCCAGCTCGTGTTCGATCAGGTCGAGCGGTGGCTCACTGCCCCACACCGACATGAAGTCCGATGCCCCCACGTACACGTAACGTCTCGTCGTTTGAGCCGAACAATCTCCCGAGCACCGCGCCCCGGGACCTCCCCGTCCGCCCTCGGATCCCTCGGCATGTTGCGCGTCGGCCACCACCAATACGCCACTCGACGAGGGCGAGGACTGCTCGAATGCGTGCTCGACACACTGCTGCGAGGTGTCGGTGGCCTGAATCGACACCGCGAACGATGCGGGCACGAAACGGGGCTCGTATCGACCACCCGACCAGCGCTGGAAGTACTCCGTCACCGGCTGCAGGAGTCGGGCGATCTCGACGGCGTCGCGCTCCATTCGATCGTCGAGCATCGCGTACAACGGGTCCGTCGACTGGAGCGGTATGCGACACACGACCACTTCCCAAACGTCCTCGCCGTTGGCCCGCTCGAACACGGATTCCGACGTGGCAAGAAGTCGCCCCACGGGATCGAGGTACTCCGAGGGCTCACCGGATCCGCAACCCACCGATCCGGCGAGGAACGCCATGACCATCGCCGGCCCCACTGAGAACTTCATCGCCCGTTCACCGTAGCCTTGGCGTCGTGAGCACCGAGATTCGCTTCGATCGACGGATGTCTGAGGCCGAAGGTCTGTTGTGGCGCCTCGACAAAGACCCGTACCTCTCCTCGACCTTCGCGAATCTCTCGGTTCTCGATCGTGCACCGGACTTCGACCGGTTGCGCCGGCGCATGGAGCGGGCCTCCATCGCCATCCCCCGACTCCGTCAACGCGTGCAGTCGTCGCCCGCGAGCCTCACGCCCCCTTTGTGGGTGGACGATCCTGATTTCGACATCGACTACCACGTACGTCGGGTAGCGCTCCCGGCCCCGGGGTCCCTGCGACACATGCTCGACCTTGCCACGCTGATAACGAACGATCCCTTCGATCGCACCCGACCGCTCTGGCAGTTCGTCGTCATCGAGGGACTCGACGGCGACCGAGCGGTGTTGGTCGAGAAGCTCCACCATTCGATCGCCGACGGTGAGGGCAGCGTGCAGTTGTCGCTGCAGTTCTTCGACTTCGAGCGCGACGCTCCCGAACCAGCGCCCCTGAGTTGGGAACCGTCGTCGGATTCGTCCTCGATGCTCGACGTCGACTTGTGGCGAGCGATGCTGGCCGGGCCCCTCAAGTTGCCGGTGGCAGTGGTCAAACAAATTCGTGATTTGGTCGCCGACCCCGGGCAGATTCCGGCGAATGGTTCGGCGACCATCGACTCCCTGCGCTCGACATTCGGACAGTTGACCGACACCGAACCGGCCCGCTCGCCACTGTGGACCACCCGATCGTTACGGCGACGCGCCGAGGTCCTCGGTGCCCCCTTCTTCGACACCCGCGACGCGGCCCGCGCCCTCGGCGGAACCCTCAACACCGCCCTTCTGTGCGCCACCGCCGACGCCGCCGGGCGTTACCACCGTGCCCTCGGGGCTCCCGTCGAAGAACTTCGAGCGTCGATGGCCATCAGCACCCGCAAACAATCGGGCGCTGGCGAGGCCACCAACGCCTTCTCACTAGCCCGTATGTTGGTTCCCACCGCCGAGATGGATGTGCGCGAGCGATTCGCCGCGGTGAACAAGGCGACCCTGGATGCCACCGGCTCGTCAGCTGCCTCCCTGGTCGGCGTCGCCGCCAGCCTTGCCACGTCACTTCCCACCACCCTCGTCACCCGAGTGGCTCGGCTGCAGTCCCAAACCGTCGATTTCGCCACGTCGAACGTGAAGGGAACCCCGATCCCGGTGTTCGTCGCCGGATCGCAGATCGTGAACAACTTCCCCCTCGGCCCACTCGGCGGGGTGGCGTTCAACCTCACGTTGCTCTCCCACGTCGGCAGCCTGGACATGGGCCTGAACATGGACGCCGGCGCAATCACCCAACCGGAGTTGATGCGGGACTGTCTGAACGACTCGTTCATCGACCTCGTGAAGGCGTCACGAGCGAGGACACGCCGGACTCGATCGAAAGACGCGAAGAGCGCGAAGAGTTAGAGGCTCAGCCGCGCACGGCCGACGTGAGCAGATTGCGGACATCGAGCAACAGATCGCTGACCTCACCAGCCGCCACCAGTTCACGACTCACCATCTGACCCAGTGCCGAGTCGATTGTCGTGAGAGCCCGCTCGATCACCGCAGCCGAAACGACCTTGATGTCGTCGATGTCGAGTTCGACGATTTCTTCGGCAACCTGAGCAGTCATCGGATTCTCCCTTCATCGGGCCCGGCTCCGAGGGTTCGGAGACGAACGGTTCATGAAAAGTAACGCACCTCCAGACAAAAAGTGTGCATCGTGTACCTGAGTTGTCCGACACATCGCCGACGGGTTGCAGCGTCACGGACACGACGCACCACCTACAATCGGGGCATGGAATTGAACGGAGCGGGGACCGTCGTCACCGGCGCCGCGGGCGGAATCGGTGACGCGCTGGCCCGTAGATTCCACGCCGCTGGCGCCCGAGTCGTGGTCTCCGACCTGAACAGCGAGGGAATCGCCTCCCTGGCCGCCGAATTGAACGCCGTCCGCCCGAATTCCGTCCACGCCCTCACGGTCGACATTTCCTCCGAGGAGGGGAACCGCGAATTGGTCGCTGTCGCCCGCCACTTTCTCGAGTCCGATGACGGACCTGGGATCAGCCTCTATTTCGCCAATGCCGGCGTTGGTGGCGGGACTTTTCTCGAGTCGACCTCCGAGGAGCAATGGGAACTGGCCATGGCCGTGAACCTTCACGCGCATCGATGGGCCATGAAGTACCTGATCTCGGATTGGCTGGCTCGCGGTCGCGGCTACTTCTGTTCCACCGCCTCGGCCGCCGGTCTCCTCAGCCAGATCGGATCAGGTCCTTACTCGGTGACCAAGCACGCCGCGGTGGCTTTCGCCGAATGGGTCTCGATCTCCTACGGCGACCGTGGCATCAAGGTCAGTTGCTTGTGTCCCCAGGGTGTCAACACCAACATGCTTCGTCAAAGTGACGACAGCGGTTTCGCCGGTGCCACCAATGTCGTGCGTGCCGCCGGTGTGGTGCTCGAGCCGACCGAGGTGGCCGACGTGGTGGCCGAGGCCATCGCCCAGGAGCGCTTCCTCATCTTGCCCCATCCCGAGGTGTCCGAATACGAGCAACGTAAGGCCGCCGACCGTGAGCGCTGGCTCGCGGGTATGCGCAAACTTCAGGCCCGCGTGCTCGGAGGTCACTGAGCGTGGCCCCCAAGTTCACCGTGGAGCAAGCCGACGTGCTGCGTCGCATCGGACTGGTGGCCGGAGAGGAGGTTCGGTTCCGTCGCGCCGATCGGGGACGCTGGCAATCGGGCCGGATCTCTGGCGTCGAACGCGACGGCAGCATCACGGTGCACGATTCCCACGGTGCCGCTCGCTCGTTGCGTCCCGAAAGACTCGAGGTCCAGCGACCCGGACGGCGTGGCAGACCGGTCTGGATCCCGGTGACCGAGGTGGCGGTCACCTGGGAGCAACTCACCCTGTTCTGAGCGACTACCCTCGCCCCATGGGCGTACGACTGGATCCTGAAGACGAATACATGCACGAACTCGGCCCAGAGTCGAACTTCAACGAGAGCATGTACATCAATTGTTTCGACCCGACCAACAAGGTCGGTGGCTGGTTCCGCATGGGCAACCGCGCCAACGAGGGCTATGCCGAGATGACGGTCTGCATCTACCTGCCCGACGGGTCAGTGGCGTTCATGTTCAAGCGTCCCACCATCGAGAACAACGACCAGCTGGACGCAGGCGGTCTCACGTGGACCATGGTGAAACCCTTCGAGGAATTGCGTATCGACTTCACGGGCAAGGTCGTCGTTCTGGCCGAGCCCACCCAGATGGTCGACCCCAAGACGGCGTTCAAGAACAATCCCTACTCTGAGTGCGAGGCCCACATCACCTTCACCGGCCAGGGTCGTCCCAGCATGTTCGGCGGCGAGCCCGACACCCCCCACGAGACGCCGGGCGAAGAATTCGCCAAAGGTCACTACGAGCAACTGGTGCAGGCGCGGGGAAGCATTCGGGTCGGAGACCAAGAGTGGGAAATCAATGGCTTCGGGCTACGCGACCACTCGTGGGGTCCCCGCTACTGGCAGGCACCGTGGTATTACCGATGGTTGACGGCCAACTTCGATCAGAACCTCGGCTTCATGTTGTCGCGCGTCGCGAAGAAGAACGGTCCGGGAACTCGAGGCGGATTCGTCTGGGAGGACGGCCAAATGCACCTGTGTGACCATGCCGAGATCTCCACCGACTTCGTGGGTGAGGACACCTACCACGACAAGATCGAAGCGGTGCTACGCAGCAGCCGCAGTCAACGGGAGTGGCGCTTCACCGGTGACGTCATGAGCCTCATCCCGTTGCGCAACCGACGTCAGACCCCTGACGGTGAGTGGCTCACCACTCGCATCAGCGAAGGAATGACCCGCTGGGAGATGGTCTCTGAGGAGCACGCGGGCAAGATCGGATACGGACTGTCGGAGTACCTCGATCAGATCATCGACGGTACGCCGGTGGGCACCGCGGAATAAGCCCGGGTCCCGACTCGTCCCGTCAGACGAGTCCGACGGCCACGTCGACCAGTGCCTCCAGCAGTCGGTCGAGTTCGCTCGCCGTCACCTCCACGCCCTCGCCGTACAACTTCACCTTGGGCTCGGTTCCGCTCGGACGAATCTGCAAACGCACGCCCCGTCCATCTTGCTCGCTGAGCCACAGGCGCACCAGATTCGCCTCAGGGAAGTTCCGAACCGCCACCACCGGCCGTCCGCCGATCGATGATGGTGGCGCGTCCGTCAGCGTCTGAACCAGTCGCGCGCCCACCGATGGATCCATCTTGACACTGCGCTCGGCGGTCACATGACGTCCAAACGTCGCCGCGATGGAGTCCAGTCTCCCTTCGATGGTGGTTCCCTCGTCGGCCGCCACACCCGCGATCTCGGCCACGAGAACAGCGGCCGCAATGCCGTCTTTGTCGAGCGGCCGATCGGAGACGAGGAACCCCAAGGCCTGCTCGTACGCGAACACCAAGCGGAGCCCGTGGGCCTTCATCGCTGCATCGGCGATCCATTTGAAGCCGGTGAACGTCTCGCGGTATTGCACGCCGTGGGCGGCCGCCATCTTGCCCAACAACGACGATGACACGACGGTGGTCTCCACCAATCGATCGTCTCCGTGGGTGCGGCGGAGAATGTGGTCGGCCAACAACCATCCGATCTCGTCGCCACGCAACAATCGCCACGCTCCCGACGTGCCACTCGGAATGGCGACACCGAGGCGGTCGGCGTCGGGATCGTTCGCAATGACGACATCCAATCCCTCGTTGCGTCCGAGATCGATGACCAAATCCATCGCCCCCGGCTCTTCCGGGTTCGGAAACTCCACCGTGGGAAAGTTCGGGTCCGGCTCTTGTTGCAGGGTCACCACCGCGGGCTCGGGAAGCGCGCTCATCTCGAAGGCGCGCAGCAATACCGATCCCCCGACCCCGTGCATCGCGGTGTACCCGACCCGCGCCCCCGTCGCCCCCGGTGCCAGGCGCACGGAGGGCACCCAGGCGAGATACGCGCGCGTGGCCTCGTCACCGATGACGTCGATGAGCGCGTCATCGTCATCGGCGAGCGCAACGGTGGTCGCGTCGATGGCGTCCATGCGCGCGGCGATGGCCGTGTCATCGGGGGGAACGATTTGCGCCCCGTGTCCGAGGTACACCTTGTACCCGTTGTCGCCGCGAGGGTTGTGACTGGCGGTCACCATCACGGCGGCGGCCACGGCGAGCCGCGGGATGTTCCATGCCAACACGGGCGTGGGTGTCATCCCGTCGATCAGGTGCGCCTTCATTCCCCGAGCCGCGGCGACGCGCGCGGTGTCCCGGGCGAAGTCCGCGCTCTTGAAGCGCGCATCGCAGGCAATCAACAGGCCCCGCTCGGCCGCTCCGGGCACCGTTGCCAACAGATGATCGACCAGTCCGGCCGCCGCACGGCGAACGACGAGTCGATTCATTCGCGATGGGCCGGCTCCGATCGCCGCCCGCAGACCGGCGGTACCGAACGTCAGTCGCGAGGAGAAACGTTCGGCGAGTTCGGATTCGTCGCCATCGAGCAGGATCTGCAACTCCCGCTTGACGTCGAGATCGGGCTCGGCGGCCAACCACTGCTCGGCGACGACCCGGTGGTCCGACACGACAAGCCTCAAAAATCCGGTATCAGGGTGCGCAACTCCACCAACGGACGCGGGCCGACATGCGAAATCACCTCGCCAGCCGCCACCGACCCGAGCCACCCACTCTGAAGAAGGTCATAGCCGTTGGTGTAGCCGTACAGGAAGCCGGCCGCGTACAGATCTCCGGCTCCGGTGGTGTCGATCACCTGCTTCACATCGTCGGCGTCGACGTGCAACACCTCGTGGGGGGTGATGATCGAAGTGCCGAGAGCACCTCGAGTGATCACGGCCAGCGAACTGTGGCGACGAATCGCCTCGACGGCATCGTCGAACGAGTCGAGCTCGTACAGGGACTTCAATTCGGCCTCGTTGCCGAAGAGAATGTCGACCTCGTCGGACACCAGCGTTCGGAAGTCTTCTCGATGGCGCTCGACACAGAAACTGTCCGAGAGACTGAGGGACACCTCGCGCCCCGCGGCATGCGCAACTCGGGCCGCGTGGCGGAAGGCGTCCTTGGCGTTTTCACGATCGAAAAGGAAGCCCTCCATGTAGAGCACGCGTCCGTCAGCCACGGTCTGCTCGTCGATGTCATGTCGGTCGAGATAACTGGACACGCCGAGAAACGTGCTCATGGTCCGCTGCGCGTCCTCGGTGACCACGATGATGCAGCGTCCCGTCGGACTCTGATCGATGTGCTTGCCGGCACTGAACTGCACGCCAACCGCCAATAGGTCGTGGCCGAACACCCGACCCAGGTCATCGTCGCTGACCTTGCCGATGTAGGCGGCTTTCCCCCCGAAACTGGCGACGCCGCACACGGTGTTGGCCGCGGATCCTCCACTCATCTCGACGGCCGATCCGAGAGCCTTGTGGAGTTGGAGTGCGCGGTCGGTGTCGACCAAGGTCATCGAACCTTTGACCAGCGACTCGCGCTCGATGAACGCATCGTCGGCATTGGCGATGACGTCCACCAACGCATTACCGATTCCCACTACGTCGTAACGGGCCGGGAGATGTCGTCTGGGATCGGACACGTCATCGCACGCTAGTAGCCCGATGACGATGGCTCGCGCCACATGGCATCACGGGGCACCGAACTACGATGACCGCGTGACGCTCGCCCCCGAAACCCCCGCCGATCTGGACCGCTACCGCCTTCCCCGACACGTGATGCCACGGCGTTACGAGGTGCACCTGGATCCGAATCTGCGGACCTCCGTTTTCACTGGCAGAGTGGTGATCGAATGCGTCGTCGAGGTTCCGACTCGTCTCATCGTCGTCAATGCCAAGGATCTGACCATCCACACGGTTTTCGTCGATGGGGCCCCAGCCAGACACGCAATCGACGTCGCTGATGATCGGTTGATCATCGACGCCTCCGAGACCGTGCCCGTCGGCCCGTCGATGATCGACATCACCTTCTCCGGGGTGCTCAACGACAAACTTCGCGGCCTCTACCGAAGCACGTATCGCAACAATGAGGGTTCCGAGGAGGTAATCGCCGCCTCGCAGATGCAAGCCACCGACTGCCGTCGGGCGTTCCCGTGCTTCGACGAGCCCGACTTCAAGGCCGTCTTCGCTGTCACCCTCGCCTGTGAACCCGACCACCTGGCCATCAGCAACGGCCCCGAGATCGAGAGGACCACGTTCACCGACCCCGAAGGTCACGAGCGAACTTTGGTGAAATTCGCCGACACGATGCCCATGAGCACCTATCTCGTCGCCTTCGTCGTCGGTCGACTGGAGGCCACCCCGGCCGTCGACGTGGGTGGAGTACCTCTCCGGCTGGTGCACGTGCCGGGCAAGTCGCACCTCACCGCGTTCGGACTCGATGTCGGGGCCCGAAGCCTGCAGTGGTTCGTCGACTACTACGGCATTGCGTACCCCGACGCCAAAATCGACATGGTCGCACTTCCCGACTTCGCCGCCGGCGCGATGGAAAACGTCGGCTGTATCACGTACCGCGAGTCGTTGCTGCTCGTCGATCCCGCCACCAGCACCCAATCCGAGCAACAACTCGTCGCCGATGTCGTGAGCCACGAGTTGGCCCACATGTGGTTCGGTGACCTCGTCACCATGAAGTGGTGGAACGGCATTTGGTTGAACGAGGCTTTCGCAACCTTCATGGAAGTCGCCGCCTGCGCCGCCTACCGACCCGACTGGGATCGCTGGACCACCTTCTCCCTCGATCGCACGGCGGCCTTCGACACCGACTCGCTGGCAAGCACCCGGCCCATCGAGTTCGAGGTGCGCTCACCCGATGACTGCGAGGGCATGTTCGACGTCCTCACCTACGAAAAGGGTGGCGCGATCCTGCGCATGCTCGAGCAGTTCCTGGGCGAATCCCGATTTCGCGACGGCATACGCCATTATCTGCGCACCCACAGTTACCGCAACACGGAAACCTCCGATCTTTGGGATGCCATCGAGGCCACCGTCGAAGCGGACGGTGGAGGTGAACCCGTACGGGCCCTCATGGACTCCTGGATCTGGCAACCCGGTTACCCGCTGATCAGCGCCCACGTCGACGGTGACGAACTCGTGCTGCGTCAACGTCGTTTCTCGTTCGATTCGACCAACGACGAGGGTGGCTCGTGGTTGGTACCCGTACACGTTCGATCCAACGGCATCACGTCCAAGCACCTGATGTCGTCGAGAGAATTACGGGTCGCGCTCGATGACCCGTCGTCTCCGGTCATCGTCAACGCCGGTGGTCACGGCTTCTTCCGCGTCGATTATGCCCCCGAGCTGCTCACTCGCCTTTCGCACGTCGGGGTGGCCAGCATGAGCACGGTCGAGCGTTACAACCTGGTGGACGATGCCTGGAACGCGGTGGTGGCCGGTCGTTTGAACGCGACCGACTATCTGACGCTCGTTTCGGACTTCGCCGACGAACGCGATTTGGCGGTTTGGCAAGCCGTAGCGATCGGGCTTCGCGGTCTCGCGCGCATCGTGCCCGAGTCGCACCAAAGGAAACTGAACGCTCGCGTTCGCTCTCTCGTGTCGGGTGCGCTGCTCGACATCGGATGGGATCCTCGACCGAGCGAAGACGATCTGCGATCCAAATTACGCGGGCTGCTCATCACCCTGTTGGCCATCAACGGTGGTGACGACGAGGCCCGCGAGCGCTGTCGCTCGATCTTCCAAGTGTCGGTTGGCGAATCGAGCAACATCCACCCCGAACTCGTCGCCGCCGCAACAACGGTCGTGGCCTCCACCGGCGACAGCGTGGACTACAGCCGATTTCGGGAGCTCTTCCGTTCCGCCACCACCCCACAGGAACAACTGCGGTATCTCTACGCACTGGCCGACTTCGACGACGCCGCCTCGATCGAGGAAACCTGCCTCTTCGCCCTCAGCGACGAGGTGAAGTCGCAGAATGCCCCGTTCGTGCTGGCCCGGGCGATGCAGAATCGTCGACACGGATCCGTCGCCTGGCGATTCGTCTGCGAGAACTGGTCCCACGCCAACTCGACGTTCCCGGTCAACACCATCATCCGCATGGTCCAGCCCGTCGCAACGCTCGACACACCGGAGATGGGTGCCCAGGCCCGTGCCTTCTTCGCCGAGCATCCCATTGCACAGTCGGCCAAAACCCTCGATCAGGTGCTCGAACGTCAGCAGGTGAACATCTCGTTGAGGGGACGCGAGGAAGGTCGGATCGTCGATTCTCTGTGAACTTGCACCGGATGAGGCCGAACCTCACCGGTCGAGGTACGACACCTCCACCCGAGTCCACTACGGTTCCCTCGTTCCCGCTGACGAGGAGAGACACCATGGCCGAAGCTTGGATCATCGACGGAGTGCGTAGCCCGCGTGGCAAGGGCAAGGACACCGGTTCCCTACACCACATCCACCCCCAGGAGTTGCTGGCCCAGGTGCTCAAAGGTTTGCAGGCCCGGGTGGGTTTCGACCCCGCCGACGTCGACGACGTGATCATCGGCAACGGGAACGACGCCGGTGACCACGGCGCCTGCATCGGCCGCATGGCCGTGCTCGCCGCTGGCTGGCCGGTCGAGGCTCCGGGCGTGACGATCAACCGTTTCTGCGGCTCGGGTCAGCAGGCCGTGTCCTGGGCGGCCATGGCCGTGCAGGCCGGACACCAGGACGTGGTGGTGGCCGGTGGCGTGGAGTCCATGTCGCGTTGGCCCGCCCCCAGCGGTCCGCCCGACTTCACGGTGGGCAATGCCGCTCTGCGCGAGGTGTATCCGCTGGTGCCCCAGGGCGTGTCGGCCGACCTCATCGCCACCGTCGAGGGCTTCACCCGCCAGGACGTGGACGCACTGGCCTTCGAGAGCCAGAAGCGCGCCGCGCGGGCCCAAGAAGAAGGACGCTTCGACCGCAGCATCGTGCCCATTTTGAACCCCGACGGTTCGGTGGCGTTGGCCCAGGACGAGCACCTGCGGCCGAGCACCACCATGGAGTCGCTGGCCGGTCTCGCGCCGTCGTTCGAGCGACTCGGCGGGCGCGTGCTCGACGGATTCGACAAGTCGTTCGACGACATGTGCAAGCAGGTGTACCCGAGCATCGCTGGCGTGAACCACGTGCACCACGCGGGCAACTCGTCGGGCGTGGTGGACGGAGCAGGCGTGATCATGGTGACCACCCCCGAATACGCCAAGGCCCACGGCCTGAAGCCCCGAGCCCGCATCGTGATGTCGGCGGTGGCCGGCGCCGAGCCGGTGATCATGCTCACCGCGCCCGCGCCCGCGTCGAAGAAGTGCCTCGAGCGTGCGGGCATGAAGGTGAGCGACATCGACCTGTGGGAGATCAACGAAGCCTTCGCCGCGATTCCGTTGAAGGCCATGCGCGAATTGGGCATCACCCCCGAGAACGTGAACGTGAACGGTGGAGCGATCGCCCTAGGTCACCCCATCGGTGGCAGCGGACCGATCCTCATCCAGACCGCGCTCGACGAATTGGAACGTCAGGACAAGGAAACCGCGCTGATCACCATGTGCACGGGCGGTGGCATGGGCACCGCCACCATCATCCAACGCCTGTGACCCCGGCGTTCTCGGTCGACTTTGCGTCGGTTTTCGGTTCTCTCGCCGACCGGGATCGACGAAAACGGTGGGAGAAATCGCTCGTGACTTCCCCGCGCAAGTCGTTATGGTCGGTCTCGTCCATACAGAGGATCCGAGGGACCCAGCCCGACGACGATCCGCCAACCACCCGCGAGGGAACGGTGGCAACGCTGGGTGCGATGTGGGAACCCCCGAAGAGGTGACGATCACTCGCGGGGCAGGCCCAGCACGCGCTCGCCCACGATGTTGCGCTGGATCTCGGTGGAGCCCGCGTAGATGGTGTGGGCCCGACTGAACAGGAACGTGTGCTGCATGTCGTGCTCGTCGCTGTGCTCGGGTTGCATCACCAACGCGTCGGCGCCCAGCAGATCCACTTCCAGTTCGCCCAGACGCTGGTGCCACTTCGACCAGAACAACTTGCCGATCGATCCCTCGGGGCCGGGCTGACCACCCTGGATGAAGCGGGTCACGTTGCGCATACCCGACCAACGCATGATCTCGAGTTCGCCGTAAGCGCGCGCGAGGCGTTGACGGATCTCGGCGTCACGGTCGTGTCCGCGCGCCGCCGCCAGATCGCGCACCTTGGCGAACTCCTTGGCGAAGCGCAGCTGCTGGGCCATGAACGCGGTGCCGCGCTCGAAGCCCAGGGTGCCCATGGCCGTCTTCCAACCGTTGCCGCGTCCGCCCACCACCAGATCGGCCGACGTGACGGCGCCGTCGAAGAACACCTCGCAGAAGTGGTCGTTGCCCGACAGATCCTTCAGCGGTCGAACCTCGACTCCGGGCTGATCGATGGGCACCAGGATGTACGACAACGCCTTGTGGGCCTTCTGGTCCAACTCGGTGCGGCACAACACGAAGATCCACTGGGCGAACTGCGCCTGGCTGGTCCAGACCTTCTGGCCATCGATGCGCCACTGGTCGCCGTCGAGTGTCGCGGTGGTGCGCACGCCCGCCAGATCGCTACCCGCGCCGGGTTCGCTGAAACCCTGGCACCAGTATTCCTCGCCCTTCAGGATGGGCGGCAGGAAACGGGCCTGCTGTTCGGGCGAACCGAATGTGATGAGCGTGGGCCCCAACAGGCCTTCGCCGAAGAATCCGGCGCGTTGCGGACCGTTGGCCAGCGTGTACTCCTGAGCGAACACCAGCTCTTCGGCCACCGACACCTCGCGGCCTCCGAACGCCTTGGGCCAGGTGAGACCCAGCCAGCCGGCGCGGCCCAGTTCTTGCTCCCACGCCACTCGGACGTGCCAGTCGTGGGCGCCCATCTCGGCCGAGGTGCCGAGGCTGCGGTAGTCCCCCGCCAGATGATCGAGCATCCACTCGCGCACCTCGGTGCGAAAGCGGGCGACCTCGGGCGAGTCGGCGAACTGCATACTCGTATTCTCGCCCATCATCGGCGCATGTGAGAAAACCGGCGGGCGGATGCCACAATCGACACATGGCCCTGTCCGACGCCGACAAACTCGCCGCGCAACAGCGGTACGCCGACGCCATCAACAACTGTCAGCCCGAGGTGGCCATCGCCATGTGCGCACCGGGTGCCACCGTGTGGCACAACTACGACGACGCCACCGCGGTGTACGCCGACAGCGTGGGATCGTTGCCCTGGATGTTCAAGGCCGTCGAGGGTCTGCGTTGGGAGACCCGCCGGGCCCTGGCCACCGACGAGGGTTTCTTGTGGGAGGCCGTCATTCGCGGCACCGCCAAGTACGGCGAGTTGGCCGCGCACACATGCATGGTGGTGCGTCTGAACGACGACGGGCTCATCGTGGAACTGGACGAGTACATCGACCCTGCCAGCATGAAGCCCCTGCGCGGCTGAGAACGTGTCGTCCATCCTGGTCATCTGCACCGGCAACGCCGCGCGTTCGGTGATGGTGGGGGCCATCGTGAACGATCGTCGACCCGACCTGGACGTGGTCACCGCCGGCACGCTCACCATGGACGGGCAGCCCATCAGCTGGCGCACCCGCGAGGCGCTACGGCGCATCGATCTGAACGCACCGAACCACCTCAGCAAGCAGATGCAACAACATCACGGTGACGAGGCCCAGTTGATCATCGCGCTGGCGCCCGAGCACGTGGAATGGGTGCGTCGCAATCTTCCACACGTGGCCCACAAGACCGTCACGTTGAAGCGACTGGTGAGACACCTGTCGCACGATCGCCACACCCCACTGCCCGAACGCGTCGCCGCGCTGCGGGCCCACGAGGTGGAATTGGAGCCGTGGGAAGAGGTCGTCGATCCCGGTGGTGGCGAGGTGGAGGTGTTCATCGACTGCGCCATCGAGGTGGTGGCGTTGTGCGACGAACTGTGCCCGCGTTTGTGATCAGTCGATGACGCTCACCGCGCCAGCCTCGATCATCTTGCGGATCTGATCGTCGTCGAAGCCGGCCTCGCGCAACACCTCACGGGTGTGCTCGCCCAATTTGGGCGCGATCGATCGTTGCGTCCCCGGCGTGCCGTGGAAATCCACCGGCGAGGCGATCATGCGGGTGGTGCCGTCACCGTTGGGCACGTCGACCAGTCCCCCGGCGTGTAGCAGTTGCTCGTCGGCCAGGATGTCGTCGGCCGAGTGAATGGGCGACCAGAACATGTCGGTTTCGGTGGCGAAGATCGTCTCCCACTCGGACATGGTGCGACCGGCGAAGGCCTCGTCGAGGATCACGCGCAGTTCCTCGAAGTTGATGGCACGGTTGCGCATGCTGTCGAAACGCGGATCGTCGATCAGTTCGGGGCGCCCCACCACCCGGGCCAACGGGGGCCAGTGACGGTCACCCTCCACCCCCACCACGAAGAACCACCTGCCGTCGGATGACTGGTACGTGTTCACCGAGGGGTTGCGGGCCTCGAAGCGGTTGTTGATGGGAGGATGACGCCCCCAACTGAGCACCATGTTGAGGTCGAAGCCGATGGTGTAGACGCCCTGACGCAAGAGCGACGACGAGACCATCTGCCCCACGCCCGTTCGTTCGCGGCTGTAGAGCGCGGCCGAGATGGCGCCGGCGAAGGTGACCCCGGTGCTGTGGTCGCCCATGCCTCCGCGCAACGTGGGGATGGTGTTGCCCTCGGGGGTCATCATGTGCGCCATGCCCGTGCGGGCCCAGAACGCCGAGATGTCGAAACCCGGCCGATCGGCGTCGGGGCCGGTGAGTCCGTAACCGGTGATGAGCCCGTACACCAGTCGCGGGTTGCGCGGCGCCAGAGTGGCGTAGTCGAAACCGGATCGCTGCAAAGCGGCCGCGCGCACGTTGGTGACGAACACGTCGGCCTCGTCGATGAGGCGGTAGGCGGCCTCACGCCCCTCGTCGGTGGTGATGTCGATCGCGACACCACGCTTGTTGCGGTTGTCGAGTTCGAACACCGGGTTGTCGGGAGGGTTGCCGCCGTACATGAACTGGAACGAGCGGGCCGGGTCTCCCGACACCGGTTCGATCTTCACCACGTCGGCGCCCCAATCGGCCAGCACACCGGCCGCGGCGGGACCGGCCACCCACACGCCCAACTCGACGACCTTCACTCCCTCGAGCGGACCGGGCATGGCGCGAACCCTACTTCTGGGCGCTGGCGCGCAACGTGTCGTCGCAGTTGGCAAAGTCGCCTCTGACGCGTGCCTGCAGGTCCACTCGAGGGCGCAGTCGTGTCGAGTCCCCATTCCCCTGCCCCTCTCGATATGAAGACTGCCGTCGTAGGGGTTGTTCTCCCATCCCGATAGTTGTGGCTCGGGCGACCAACTTGGTTTGCTGTCATTTCATTTATGGGCACGATCTTCTCGGGCAACGGTCCTTGGCATAAGTCGGTACCTCATTTGTCCGGTCACCGACGCCGGACTCGTCACTGTCGTGTTTTCACGGCACTAACAGTGCTCGCTCTGGCGTCGTGCTCCTCCCAGGAGGACTCAGACGTTGGGTTCGACTATGCATTCGGCGCCACGACAGCGTCGGAGTACTCCCAAGCGATGTACGACGCAGCCTTGAGCCCAACTGGGGACGGCGCTCGACTCGTGGACAAGTTGGCAGGCGGCGAGGTTATTACTTTTCCCACCTTCCTACTGTTCGATGCTCGCCAGGGAGATGCCGGACTTTTTTTGGGCGACAACTACCAGGAGGGAGCCCGGTCGAAACTTCTTCAGTGGTGGGACTTGTACGGCGAGGATCCTGACGACTCGGTTTTCATCGCTGTTGGCATGGTCGATTTCGAGAACCGACAGCTCGCGAGTGCCGCCGCGAGAGCTGAGTTGCTTCGAATCTCACAGTTGGAGGAGGAGCTTGCGTTACCCGACGGTCTACTTCTCTGGGGATCCGACGACCGGAGCTTGTACATGTTTTGGGTCGCAAGTGACTCGTCGGTGGTGACGTTCCTCACCTGTGAACGATTCGGGAAATTCGCGTCAGACGGAGGTTGCAGCCGCGAAACGATGCTGGAAATTCGTGACGAAATCGAGCTTCGCTTAACGGGCGGGACATCACCGAACATCTCTGGAAAGACGCAGAAAGGCCCGATGGTTGATGATTGGCAACCGTTAGTGGAGTACGAAATTGATGTCGATGTCCTTTCAAAAGTTATGGACCCTTCCGGACTCCTGCGTTCGTCTTGGGGAGACAGCGAACCGCCACGAGGACGATACGCGTTTGCCGGTCGAGTCTCGAGCTATGCGTACAAAGCAACTTCTGATACTGACTCCGGCCCCGGTCTTCAGGTGATCATGGATCAGATTCCGATCAAGTCGAGAGAGCCTGCGCTCGAGTTGACCGAAACTCTGTGCTTCAGCGTTTCTTGTGGAGAGATACTGGAAGTGGGCCGAAGCGCCACGATTCTCGGAGGGCAAATTGCACCGACTTACTTTGATCCGGATACCAAGGTCATCAACGTTGTGCAGGGTCACATAGCGACATCTTCTCTCTTCCTGAACTTTGTCTGTGGTCGACCGTTGATCAGCGACGACATCGGTTTGACTGAGACAGAGGTGAGTGTTTGTCGGGAAGTCATTACCAATTTGGCAAATCAAGTCGGCTCCAACTGAGGATCGGCTCCGGTAATCGTTAGTTGGGGGCCGCCGATGCCCGTGGTTTTGACTAGCTCCAACGCGTTCCGGACCTCGGCGGGGACTCCTTCGTCAAACGAGGTCGGTCGCCCAGATGGCGGTCGGTGAAGTAATGACGCGCGACGGACAACTCAACATCACGCACCTATTCGAGGGCTGACACACCTGGCTCACGGCGCTCCCAACAATTCCAAGAACGCTCGCTCGGCCGAAGATGCCCGTGCCTTGCGGGTCGGAGAGTTGATGATTCCTGACGAGGCGCGGTTTTTCGATTATCCCGGGTCGAGGAGTGGAAGTGGACTTCACACAAAGTGGTTTCGCAGGTCTGGGTCATCCCCCGAATGTGGGGACAAGTCTTCCCATCACGGGCGGACACGGTAACTCGGGTGGAGGTGAGGGGAATTGAACCCCTGGCCTCTACATTGCGAACGTAGCGCTCTGCCAACTGAGCTACACCCCCGAGGGCACCGCGACTCTAGCGGCGAACGCGCAAGTTCAGGCGGCGCGGATCCAGTCGCGATGGTAGGTCTGCGGGGCCGAGAAGCGTCGCAACTGCGACAGGCGGTAGCAATACCCGATCAGCGACAGCGTGGCCAGCACGAACACGTAAACGAAGAAGTCACTTTTGGTGGTGAAGGCAATGAACGCCGAGCCCATCATGGTGAGAGCCAGCGACACCACGATGTTCTGACGGCGTTGACGAACCATGGCCTTGCGACTGATCCCGCGCGGGGCGGTGCGGCTCGAGTGCGCCGAACGACCCCAAGCCGCCGTCGGATCGAGACGACGGTCGAGCCCGACGTCGGGACGACCGGAGCGGCTGGGTGAAGGGGCCAAGGGGCGCGCCATCGACCGCATCGGCGCTCCGGGGCGGACGGGGGTGGAGCGCTGCAAGGTGGACAACTGGCGGCGAAAGTCGAGCACCGACGAGTGGGGGCTGTTGTCGGAGCGACCACGCAAGAGGGGCGGCACCAGCACGGCCCCCCAGGCGGCGACAACAATGATCAGAACGATCGAGCCCACGTTCGCTACCTCCCTCGTGTTGGCCAATGAGGATGCCGACCTCGTCCGGACGACGGAGACGATGCAATCCGTCGTGTTACGGTTTTACAACATTCGTGACGAACGATGCAATCTTAGGGGGCCCGCAGCGAGAAGTCTGTGACCCCCGTCACGCTGAACTCCCGCGCTGGTCAGACCCCGAATCATCGGGTCCGGCGGTACTCCCCTGAGCGACCACCGGACTTCTCCTGCAGGACCAGATCGGTGATGATCATGTCGCGGTCGATCGCCTTGCACATGTCGTAGACGGTGAGAGCCGCCACCGAGCAGGCGGTGAGAGCCTCCATCTCCACCCCGGTACGGTCCACCACCTCGGCCACAGCCCGGATGGCCACCCGGTCGGACTCCAAGGCCAGGTCGATGCTCACGTGACTCAACATCAGGGGATGGCACAACGGGATGAGGTCACTCGTGCGCTTGGCGGCCTGAATGCCCGCGATGCGGGCCATGGCGAGCACGTCACCCTTCTTCAGCGACTGGGTCCGAACAGCATCCACAGTGGACGGCGCCATGATCACGGCACCGGTCGCCACGGCGCGCCGCTTGGTGACGTCCTTGTCCCCCACATCCACCATGCGCGCCTTGCCCTCGGCGTCGAGGTGGGTGAGACGAGGTTCGGACACCACATCAGCGTACCGGCGGGGCCGACACGCCCGGCGAGTCGACCAACTGCCCCCGCGACCCGCACCCCTGCCGCGACGCGACGTGGCCGGCTGGGGAAAGATAGAGCATGCGCGTCATGACCCAACAGTGGCGGGATCTGGTGTTCCTGCACTGGGATTACGACCCCGAGGTGGTGCGAGATGCCATCACCGCCGGACTGCACCACGCCGACCTCGACAGCGTCGAACTCGACACGTACGGCGGACGGGCCTACGTGGGACTGATCCCCTTTCGAATGCGCAATCTTCGTCTGCGGGGTCTGCCCCCGATCCCGACCACCAGCAACTTCCCGGAAATCAACGTGCGCACCTACGTTCGCTCGCGAGGTCGCCCAGCGGTGTGGTTCTTCTCGCTCGACACCCCGCAGTTGCTCCCCACCGCCGTGGCGCGAATCGCGTTCCGCCTGCCGTACTGCTACGCCCGCGCCGAGGTCACCAGCACGGCCGACGACACCACCATCGACGGAGCCGTGGTGTCGGCCACCGTCGACCGACGTTGGCCCAAAGGTGGTTCCACCCGCATCGGCGTGCGCGTGGGTGCGCGCATCGACGTCGATGACACCGACCGCGACCACCACCTCGACAACTGGCTGACGGCGCGTTGGGGACTGGTGTCGGCCTCGCGGCGCGGTCGCCTGTGGTACGGGCCGGTGGAACACGAACCGTGGCCGCTGCATCGGGCCGAGCTTTTGCACCTCGACGACTCTCTCATCACTTCCGCCGGGTTACCCGCGCCGCGGGGCCATCCGCACGCCATGTACAGCCCGGGCGTGAGCACCACCATTCATTCGCTCGAACGATTGCGATGACGCGATGGAACTCAACCGCCGATCTGCGACATGGTGCGCTTGGGTCGCACGAAGGTCACCTGATTGATCTGGTGACCGGCCCACTTGGTGCCGACTGCCCGTTCGATGACTTCGGCAATGGCGTCGTCGAGTTCGAGGCCTTGCAGTCCGCGACGCAGCACTGATCGAAGATCGAACTCAGTGGTGGCGAACAAACACGTGCGAAACTGACCGTCGGCGGTCACGCGAACCCGATCGCAGTCGCCACAGAACGGCTTGGTCACACTGGGGATGACACCCACCGTGCCCGAACCGTCGAGGTATCGCCAGCGGTCGGCCGGAGCGGCACCGCGGGCCGGGACGGACTCGAGCGGATGCACCGTCGCGATACGAGCCACGATCTCGTCCTGGCTGACCACCTTGTCGTTCACCCAATGACCCTCGGCGTCGAGGGGCATGAACTCGATGAAGCGAACCTCCACACCCTTGGCGCGCCCGAAGTTCGCCAAATCGAGGATTTCGTCGTCGTTCACACCGCGTTCGACGACCGCGTTGATCTTGACGCTCTCGAAGCCAGCAGCGATGGCGGCATCGATACCCTCGAGAACCCGCATCAGTTCGTCGCGACGGGTCATGGTCTCGAACTTCGCACGGTCGAGCGTGTCGAGACTGATGTTCACGCGCCGCAAACCGGCCGCCTTCAATTCTTCGACACAATTGGCGAGCGTCGCACCGTTGGTGGTGAGAGCCAGATCGATGGGGTGACCCGCCAACGGCGAGGAGGAGTCGGCCGGCACCACCAGCGTCGCCAACTTGGCCACCAACACCGACAGATGCGCCCGCACCGTGGGCTCACCACCGGTGAGACGAATACCGTCCACTCCGTAACGCTGGACGCACACCCGCGCCACGAGTTCGAGCTCCTCGAAACTGAGCACCTCGGACTTGGGCAGCCAATTCATGCCCTCAGCGGGCATGCAGTAGGTGCATCGGAAGTTGCAGCGATCGGTCACCGAGATCCTCAGGTCGCGGATGGTGCGACCGAAGGGATCGACGAGATCGCGAACCATCGCCTGTTCGTTCGCCACCCGGACCTCTTCCATGAGTTCAGGTTACGAGCAGGATCGTCGACACCTCGCCCCCGGCGGGGACACCATCTCCGTCGGGCACGACGGCAATGCCGTTGGCCAGTGCCGTGGCGGCCAACTGATGACTGGCTTGGGCCCGTACCGATTCGACGTGTACCCGACCGTCGGCGGCGAATCGCGCTACCACGCGCTGGTAGTGCACCTTGCCGTCTCGTCGGCGCGCCAGGGGCTGGTCCGCGATAGCGGTCACGAGAGGTCGGTCCCACGCCGCCTCGCGATGACCAGCCATGCGGCGCAACGCCGGCCGCGCCAAAAGTTCGAAGCTCACGAGCGAACTGACCGGGTTACCCGGAAGTCCGAACACCGGCACCGCCCGCCGGTGATCGTTCGTGAGTAACCCGAAGGCGAACGGTTTGGCGGGCTTGATGGCGATCTGCATCCAACGCATGTCGGCGATTCGTGACAACACGGCTTTCACCACGTCGTAATCGCCCATGCTGACGCCACCACTGGTGACGATGGCGTCACACTCGTTCGCCGCTCGACGGAGAACGGATTCCAGAAGCTTCTCGTCGTCGCGCACGATTCCGTGATCGATGGCGATCGCTCCGCTCTCGTTCACCAAACCCACCAACATGGTGCGATTGCTCTCGCGTATCTGGCCCGGAGCCAGCTCCGAGCCGTCATCGACGAGCTCATCACCGGTGGAAAGCACCGCGACCCGCGGGCGAGGGTGCACCAGTGTCGTGCGGGCGTTGACGCTGGCCAACACCGCGGCCACCGCGGGCGTGATGGCGGTGCCCGCCGTGAACACCACGTCGCCACGACACACGTCGTCACCAACACCGCGAATGCCATCGCCCACTCGTGCCGACTTGGTCACGCTCACCGACTGTGAACCGTCGAGGATGCTTTTGTCTCCACCAAACGCCGTGTCTTCGACCATCACCACGGCGTCGGCACCAGTCGGCGTCGGTGCACCGGTCATGATGCGTACCGCGCAACCACCCTGCACCACGCAGGAGGCACCCGAGCCGGCGGCGATCTCGCCCGTGACGCGCAGGGCCACCGGGTTCGCCCCCGACGCCTCGCTCACGTCGATCACGCGAACCGCGTACCCGTCCACCGCCGAGTTGGCGAACGGGGGAACATCCTCGGCAGAGATCACGTCGCCGGCCAGCACCGCGCCCGACACCGACGCGGGGAATCGTCCCGGCAACGAGTCAGCCGCCACCGCAATCAGCGCCGAGCAGCGTTCCAATACGTGCGATCGCGCCTCGTCGATGGGGATCAATTGGCCGGCCATGACGACGACGGTACCGCCCCGATGACACACTCGGAGGATGGAGCCCACCGCGTACGCGCGTCTTCCCCAATCCGGGTTCACCGCACGATGGATGGGCCGAATGGGTGATCTCGACACCTTCGAGGATCTGTCGGTGTCCTTCGAGAACGAGGCGTGGACCGTCGACGGACGGGTGACGGTGCCGACCACTAATCACGGAGACGTTCAATACGTGATCCGTTTCTCGGCCACCTGGCAACTGCAGCAAATGTTGCTCTTTCGGGACTTGGACGAGCCCGACCTGTGGCTGGCCAATGACGGCCGGGGTAAATGGGGCGAGGTCAACGGGTCCGAGCGACGCGACCTGGGCGGGTGCGTCGATATCGACGTGCGCTGCAGTTCGTTCACCCGCACGATGGCGATTCGACGATTGGGGTCACGAATAGGCGCCTCGGTGGACGTGCATTCCGTGGTGATCGACCCCGAGACCCTCGACATCACTCGAGCGCGACTGAACTACACCCGGCTCGGACAGAGACTGTGGGCGGTGCATCGCGACGATGATCTGCCGGTGCACGAGTTCGCGGTCGACGAATACGGTTTGCCCCTCGACATCGACGGTCACTTCACCCGCTTGGCCTGAGACGGCGGGGAGATCGCGCCGTCTCAGGCGAGGCCGGCGGTGCGAGCGGACAGCCATCGACGAAATGCTGCGCCGTGCTCGGGATCATCGACGGCGGCTTCCAGGACCGCTTGGCGCCAACCCAACGGATTCCCGATGTCGATCCGACCGACCTCGGAGATGACACCCCAGAGCGGCTTGCGTTTTGCTTGCGCGGCCAATGCGTCGGTCAACTGCAGTTCGCCGGTGGAGCCGGGGGTCAAAGCGTCGAGGTCGTCGAAGATATCGGGCGTCAACGCGTAACGACCGATGATGGCGAGATCACTGGGCGCGTCGTCGACCGCGGGCTTCTCCACCACACCGACGAACGGGAAGACCACCAGATCACTGACGGTGCGCTCTTCGCCCACCGGCGCCACGATTCCGTAACGTGACAACTCGGTGCGTGGCATACGTTTCAACGCCACAGCGCCAATGCCCGTCGCCTCGACCACGCGCGCCAAACCGATCAACAGCGAGGAATTCGACATCAACTCGTCGGGCAACATCACGAAGAACGGTTCTTCTCCCACCGCGGCGCGGGCGCAACCGATGGCGTGTCCGAGACCCTCGGGTCGATCCTGGTACGCAAACGAAACGCGTATGTCGTTTCCGTACCGGCGCAGCTGATCAGCCGCCGATCCACGCCCCTGACGCTCGAGAGACGCCTCCACCATCGGATCGGAGGCGAAATACTGCTCGATAGCCGGCTTCGACCTGCTGGTGATGATCACCAAGTGGTCGACCCCAGCGCCCACCGCCTCGTCGACGATCAACTGGAGGGCAGGCCTCTCGTCGATAGGCAGCAACTCCTTGGGCACCACTTTGGTGGCCGGCAACATGCGAGTACCCAAGCCCGCAGCCGGGATGACCGCGGTGGTGATCACGCGAGACCCTCGTTCACGCCCCACGTCGGTGCGGTATTCGCCATGCCCCGACTCTAGACTTCGCCGTCCGGAGACACCCCCATGCCCACCTACGTTTACAAGTTCACCGACACCGGCGAGACCATCGAGGTGCACCAAGCCTTCACCGACGACGCTCTCGCCGAGTTTCCCCACCCCTCTGATGGTGCCCTGCGTCCGGTCAAGAAGGTGTTCCAACCCGTGGGCGTCACCTTCAAAGGCGGTGGCTTTTACAAGACCGACTCACGGGGCGGCTCGTCATCTTCGGGTGCCGCATCGCCCGCGTCACCGTCGGACTCGTCGAGCGCGTCGTCATCGGACTCGTCGGCGAGCACGTCATCGGACTCGTCGAGCGCGTCGTCATCGGACTCGTCGGCGAGCACGTCGGCCACCACCAGTGGCAGCACGGCGGCGCCGTCAACGCCAGCCTGAGGCCAACACCAGCATCACGCCGACGCCAGCGAGCACCCGATAGGCGACGAAACCGTCGAACGACTTGGTGCGGATCAATCGCATCAACGCCCACACGGCCCACCATCCCGAAAGTCCCGCGGTCATCACCCCGGCGATCATCGGCCAGAGCAGTCCGTCGGGAAGGCCATCGGTGACGAGGCCACCCACTTTCACCACCACCGCTCCGGCCGTGACGGGAATGCTGAGCAGGAAAGAGAACCGCGCAGCGGCGTCGCGGCTGAAGCCTCGGGCACGCGCCGCCGACATGCAGATACCCGAGCGCGAGGTACCGGGATTGAGCGCCAGCACCTGGGCCACGCCGATGATGGCCGCGTCACGAAGACCGACCTGCTCGAAGGCTCGCTCACCTCGACGACGATCGGCCCACGCCAAAACCAATCCGAAGCCGATCAACGAAACCGCGATGATCCAGGGCTTTCCCAGCCGCTCGTCGATCCACGTCTCGAGCACCACGCCAACCACCGCCGCCGGAATGCTCGCCACCACGAGCAAGCGGGCCATCCGCCCGGGTTCCGTCGTCGGGCGGTCGCGTCGCACGATCGAGCGAACACCGTCGCGCACGTAGGACACCACGTCGCGCCCGTAGTACGCGGTGACGGCGATGAGCGTTCCGAGATGGAGCGACACGTCGAAGGCCTTCTTCACCGAGACGTCGTCGAGATCGTTCCAGCCGAAGAGCCACGGCACCAACAGAAGGTGACCACTGGAGGAGATGGGCAAGAACTCCGACAAGCCCTGGACGAGACCGAGGACGATGGCGTGAAAGATGGGCATGGGGAGGTTCGATCCCTCACGAACCGCTGAGAGTGACGTCGTGGATGACGAGCGACACGCCGGTGGCCCGCATGGGGAGCCACTCGAGGTCGCCACCCACCTCGACGATGTCGAGCAACATGCGTTGCAAAGTGGAGGCGATGGTGAACTCACGAACGGGGGCACCCACCGAACCCTTGGAGATCATCAGACCCGCCGCACCCGTGCTGAAGTCACCTGACACCGGGTTGACCCCCGAGTGCAGACCTTGCACTTGTTGGATCAGAATCCCGTCGTCGATGCCGGCGATGATCTCGTCCTGCTGGCGCTGGCCCGGGGCGATTTGCAATGCGAGACAGCCCGCGCTCGGCGAGCCGCCGTAGCCACCGCGCACACCGTTGCCCGTGGTGCCAACGCCCATGCGGCGCGCCGAGTACGACGACTGCACGAAGGTCTTCAGTGTTCCGCTGTCGATCAGCGTGTTGCGGCGCGCGGCCAAGCCCTCACCGTCGATGTCGGTGGCGGTGTAGGCCAACGGATTGGTGGGATCGTCGACAAGGGTGAAGAGCGGGCTGGCCACCGTCTCACCCAACCGCTGCGCGAAGAGGCTACGGCCCTTCACCACGCTCTCGCCGTTCAGCGTCCCACCGATGATGCCGAGGAATTGCGCGGTGACATACGGATCGAGCACCACCGTGATGCGGCGGCTGGTGGGCTTGGTGGCTCCCAATAGTCGCGTGGCACGGTCGACGGCGTCGCGCGCCGCCTTGTCGATGTCGAGTTCGTCGGTGTTGCGACCCACGGCGAAGCCAAAGCCCGTCTGGGTTTCGTCGCCGTCGTCGGCCAACGTGCCCACGCTGAGGTAGCAGCCATTCTCGCGACCGGCCACGCGTATGCCGGTGGTGGTGGCCACCGCGGCTTCGCCGAAGGCGTCGGAGTAGTTCGAATCGTCGACGCGAACGCGCGAATCCCCGGCACGGGCCAGTCGCTCCAATTCCTTGGCGAGTTCGATCTTGCGGGCGGTGGATGTCGACTCGAGCGAGTCGTCCCACAGATTCTGCGGTGTGACGTCGACACCGTCGGGAGTGGCGAGTCCGGCCCACTCGTCGGGCTCGCCGTAGCCGAGATTGTCGCGCGCCTCGGCCAACACCTCGGCGATCTGGGCCGGATCCAAGGTTCCGCAATACGACGTTCCGGTGCGTCCGTCACGAATCACTCGGATACCGATGCCCTCACTCTGCGCCGAGACGAAGTGCTCCACCTCGCCTTCGTAGACCCGAACATCGGTCGACAAAGCACGACTGACGTAGGCCTCGACCTGCTCTCCGTGCTCGGCCATGGCCACCACGCGCTCGGCGATGGTGAGCAACTCACCACTTCGATCGGGAGAACTCATGCCGCCGTTCCACCGATGGTGAGTGACTTCACGCGTAGAGTCGGTTGTCCGTCACCAACGGGAACGCCCTGACCGTCCTTTCCACATGTGCCCGGGTTGCCCATGGCGAAGTCGTTGCCGAGGCGATCGATATCACGCAACACTTGCGGGCCGTTGCCGATGAGGTTGCCCTCACGCAGGGGCTCGGTGATCTCGCCGTTCTCGATGAGATACGCCTCGGTCATACCGAAGACGAAATCACCGGTGGCGGTGTTGACGCTCCCTCCCCCGAGATGCGCGACGTAGACACCCGCCTTGGTGTCCTTGATGATGTCGGTCGGCTCCTCTTGTCCGTTGAGAACGTAGGTGTTGGTCATTCGTACCATCGGCAAATCCTTGTAGGACTGACGGCGGCCATTGCCGGACTGCGCACGACCCTCCTTGCGCGCGCGCAAAAAGTCCCACATGTAATCAGTCAGTACCCCATTCTCGATGAGAACGTTGTACTGCGAAGGGTGACCCTCGTCGTCGAAGGCGATGGCACCCCACTCGTGGGTCATGGTCCCGTCGTCGACCAAGGTCACGAGCGGTGACGCGACCAGTTCGCCGACTTTGCCCTTGTAGACGCTGGCCCCCTTGGCGACGAGATCCGCCTCCAGCCCGTGGCCACAGGCCTCGTGAAAGAGAACCCCGCCACTGCCGGCCTTGATGACGACGGGCATGGAGCCCGACGGGGCCGGGCGGGCTCGGAGTTTGGTGAGGGCACGATTGGCGGCGGTGCGGGCCACCTCTTCCACGCTGACCTTGTCGAACAATTCGAAGCCCATCGTGTGCCCGAGCGAGTCGAAGCCGGTCTGCATACCGGTGTCGCCGTTGGCGACCGTGCTGACCCGAAGAAGTGAACGCACCCGCTCGTCGCGCACGAGCACGCCGTCGCTGTTCGCGATCACGATATGGGTACGTCCGTCGGAATAGCCAGCGGAGACCTGAGTGATCGCCCCGCCAGTGGACCGAGCGGCCTCGTCGACGCGACGGAGCAAGTCGACCTTGGCCTTCTTACCGATGGACGACGGATCGATCTCGATGGGACTGACGACCCGACGCGGGCGCTCGTCGAGGGCGACCACGCGGGTGCCTCCACCACCTTGTCGAGCGGCTTCGGCGGCGACCCGTGCGGCCGCCAGCAGGCCAGCCTCGGAAAGATCCGCGGTGTGGGCAAAACCGGTGGTCTCGCCCGCGACCACCCGGATGCCGGCACCCCGATTGCGACCGGTCGAGAGTTGCTCGATTTTGCCGTCGTCGAGACCGACACCGGTGCCGCGCCAATCGGAGGCGAACACTTCGGCGAAGTCCGCACCAGTCGACAGAGCGGCCGCGAGAACCCGCGGGAGAATCGGTGCGAAACTCACATCGTCTATTTCCATCTCCCCACCCTAATCGGGAGCATTTGGTCGAGGGGAGGTGAGGAGGTAACGCCTCGGAGGTCACGATCGGTCTGCCAAGATGACCGACGTGGTTGTCCCCGCCGACGATGTGTCTCCGACCCGGGTTCACCGGACCTTCTGGTGGAAAGAAGCCCTCATCATGTTGGGTTTCTACGTCGCGTATTCGTGGAGCCGCAACCAGTTCGGGTCCGCCAACATCGGACCGGGTGACGAGCCACTCAACGCGTTCCACAATGCCGAACGCCTCATTCGTCTCGAACGGGCGATCGGTCTCTACCACGAGGAATCCGTGCAGGACTGGTTCCTTCCGTTGCGCGGCTTCATCCGCTTCTGGAACGTCTACTACGGAACCGCCCACTTCGTCGTCACCCTCGCCGTCTTTTGGATTCTCTTCGCCAAGCGCAAACTCGTGTTCCCGCAATGGCGGAACGCGTTGGCCATCACGACTGCTCTGGGGATCGTCGGTTTTTCGCTCTTCCCGGTGATGCCACCGAGACTGCTCGATGCACCGTGTCCGTCCGAGACCGGCGGCTTCGGTGGCGGGTGCATCCCGAGCACCTTTCGTAGCACCTTCGACAGCGTCGATCCGATCGTGCTCGATGGACGACTGCGAACCGCGGAGCAAGGATCATTCGGCTTCGTCGACACTCTTCCCGAGTACGGAGGAGCGCTCTGGACGTTCGATTCCAAGGGCGTGACCCAACTGTCCAATCAGTACGCCGCCATGCCCAGCATGCACATCGGTTGGAGCAGTTGGTGTGCCTTCGCCATGTGGCCTCTGCTCCGTCGGCGGTGGGCGAGGATCGCCATGTTGCTGTACCCCGCCACCACGCTCTTTTGCATCGTGGTCACCGGAAACCATTTCTGGATCGACGGCATCGGCGGCCAGCTGGCGCTGGCCCTCGGCATGTGGGGCGGATGGGCGCTTCACCGCTGGAACAGCCGCCGACTGGACCGACGACACGACACCACCTTGGGCCTCCAAAGGCCCGCTCGACCGGCGTGACGAACGGCGTGAATCCAGATCCCACCCCACCGTGATCGAGGGGTAGCGTTCGTTTCGTCATGAGTCTCGAATCCATTCGCCAGCCGAACGACCTGCGTCGTCTGTCGTACACCGAACTCGACGACCTCGCCGGTGAGATACGTGATTTCATCGTGCAGGCGGTGGCCTCGAACAGCGGTCACCTCGGCTCCAACCTGGGGGCGGTCGAACTCACATTGGCCCTGCACCGGGTCTTCGAGTCTCCGACCGACGCCATTTTGTGGGACACCGGGCACCAGGCCTACGTTCACAAGATCGTGACCGGCCGAGCGTCGGGCTTCGACCGCCTCCGGCAATCCGATGGCTTGTCGGGTTATCCGAGTCGCGAAGAGAGCCAGCACGACTTCATCGAAAACAGTCACGCGTCCACCGTGCTGTCTTACGCCTACGGCATGGCGGTCGCCCGCGACGCGGGCGCAGCGAACCACCGACACATCATCGCGGTCATCGGCGACGGGTCGATGACCGGCGGCATGGCGTACGAAGCTCTCAACAATCTCGGTCACTCGAACAAGCGGGTCATCGTGGTGCTGAACGACAACGGTCGCAGCTACGCGCCGACCATCTCGACTCTCACCCAGCCGCTCAGTTCCCTGGCCGACAACAACCGTCCCTTTCCGGCGGACCGATCGGCGTTCCCCGAAAGAATCTCGGAGAAACTCTCGCAGGGCCTCACGCGAATCCGAATGAATCCGCTGTACGTGCAACGTCAACGTCGAATCGAGGCCTGGTTACAAAATCTCCCCGTCGTGGGCCAGCAAGCGGAGAAGGGCATGGAGGCGGTCAAGGCCGCGGTACGAGAGTTCCTCCAGCCGCCGTCATTCTTCGAGGCCTTGGGCGTGCGTTACATCGGCCCGATCGATGGTCACAACATTCGTGAACTGGAGTTCGCTTTGCGCAACGCCGAGGACCTCTCGGCCGAGGGTCCGATCGTCGTCCACGTCCTTACTCAGAAGGGAAAGGGCTATCCGCCCGCCGAGGACGACGACGAGAAGCACCTGCACGACACGCCGGTGTTCGATCCGGCGGTCGGTCCTCCCCGGGCCCTGCCCACCGGGTACACCCAGGCTTTCGCCGACGCGATCCTGAAAGAAGCCGAGGCCGACCCTCGGGTGGTCGCCATCACGGCCGCCATGCCGGGCCCGACCGGGTTGTTGCCGTTCCAAAATCGTTTCGCCGATCGATTCTTCGACGTCGGTATCGCCGAACAGCACGCCGTCACGGGCGCCGCCGGAATGGCCATGGGCGGTTTGCGACCGATCGTCGCGCTCTATTCGACGTTCTTGTCGCGTGCTTGGGACCAGGTTGTCTACGACGTGGCTCTCCACCGCCTACCCGTGATCTTCTGTCTCGATCGAGCCGGCATCACCGGCGACGACGGACCCAGCCATCACGGAATCTACGACATGGCATTGCTCACGAAGGTTCCCGGTATGCGCGTGTTGGCACCATCGAGCGCCCAGGAGCTTCAGCAGATGTTGCACGATGCGGTCGCCCTGGCCGACGCTGGTCCCGTCATGATTCGATATCCCAAGGGGGCCGCCCGTCAGGTGCCCGAAAACGAGGTCGGTTCGGGGCTCGCGGCACGCAAACTTCGCTCCGGCGACGGCTCGCTCGCCATTCTCGCCGTGGGCAAGATGTTGGCCGCTGCCCTCAAAGCCGCCGACACGCTCAGCGAACGTGGGGTGGCCGCGACGGTGTGGGACGTGCGGTCCTGCGCACCTCTCGACACGACGATGTGTGACGACGCGGCGCGACACCGCAGAGTCATCACCATCGAAGACGGAATTCGAGAGGGAGGAGTCGGAATGTCGATGGCCACCGAAATCCACGCTCGGGACGAGCAGTGTCTCGTCGACGTTCTCGGAGTCCCGACGAAATTCCTACCTCACGCGAAGCCCGACCGGCTTTTGGCCTCACTCGGACTCGACGCCGACGGAATCATCTCGACCTTCGAGTCGGCCGACAATCGAGCCGACTGACATGACGTCGGTCGACGATCTCGGCGCGGAATTGGACTTGGCGATTCGGGTCGCCGATGCCGCTGACGCAGTGTCACTGCCCTACTTCGTCGAACGATCCTTCACTCTCTCGCGAAAAGACGACTCGAGCGAGGTGACCGAGGCCGACCGGAACACCGAGTCGACGATCACCTCGATGCTTCTCGAGGAACGGCCCGGGCACGGCATCTATGGCGAGGAGCACGGCATCAGCGGCGACACCGAGTCGACTTGGACCTGGACGATCGACCCCATCGACGGCACGTCCAACTTCGTGCGAGGGGTGCCCGTGTGGGCGACGCTCATCGCACTCGTCCACCACGACCGGGGCCCGGTGCTGGGAGTCGTTTCCGCACCGGCCATGGCTCGTCGTTGGTGGGGAGGAATCGGCCTGGGTGCGTTCGCCAACGGTCGGCCGATTCGCGTCTCCGAGGTGGATGCCGTGAATGCCGCACAGGTCAGTGTCACGTTCAATCGCGGCTGGGACGAGGCGGGACACACCGCGAATCTCGTCCGACTGCAACAGACGGCGTATCGAGCCCGCGGTTACGGAGACTTCTGGCAACACATGCTCGTCGCCGAAGGGGCCGTCGACGTCGCCGTGGACGCCATCGGATTGGCTCCCTACGACAACGCCGCGGTTCAAGCGGTCGTCGAGGCCGCCGGAGGTACGCACACCGACCGATTCGGACACCGCGACTACACGAGCAACTCGGCGATCTCGACGAACGGTCGTTTGCACTCGTCGGTGATCGGTATTCTCGGCGCATGACTCGCGTCGTCATCAAGAACGCCAATCTCGTCGACGGAACCGGTGCGCCCGCGCGCATGGCCGACGTCACCATGGAGGACGGCAGATTCATCGACGTGGGTGGGGCGGGCTCGGCCGGTACCGCCGGTGCTGCACGGGTGTTGGACGCTGCGGGCGCCCTCGTGACGCCCGGCTTCGTCGATGTTCACACTCATTACGACGCCCAGGTGTCGTGGGATCCCTGGCTCACCCCCAGTTCGTGGCACGGTGTCACGACCGCGGTCATGGGCAACTGCGGAGTCGGCTTCGCGCCCGCTCACCCCGAGCGACATCAATGGCTCATCGAGTTGATGGAGGGCGTCGAGGACATCCCCGGCGCGGCCATGACCGACGGCATCGACTGGCAATGGGAGAGCTTCCCCGACTATCTGAACGCCGTCGCTGCCCGCTCGTACGTGCTCGACATCGGAACACAAATCGCGCACGGACCCCTTCGCGCGTACGTGATGGGGCAACGTGGCGCCGACAACTCACCGGCCACCGGGGACGACCGCCAACGAATGGCCGAACTGGTCGAGGAAGCCCTCCGCGCCGGCGCTCTCGGCTTCTCGACCAGTCGCACCCCACTCCACAGGTCCAAGAGTGGTGAACTCGTACCCGGAACGATGGTCGACGCCCAAGAGTTGTTCGAGATCGCCGAAGCCATGACCAGGGCCGGTCACGGCAACTTCCAGTTTTCACCCGAACACATCCGGGTTCCCCACGAGGAATGGGGTTGGATGCGCGAGTTGGCTCGCCGAACCGGTCGCACCGTGAGCGTGAACCTCAGCCAGACCGACCAATCCCCCGAGATTTGGCGTTCGGTCCTCTCGCGGCTCGACGAAGCGCGAGCGGCGGGAATTCCCATGGTGGCCCAGGTGGCCGGTCGCTCGATCGGAATCATGTATTGCTTGCACGGGTCGTTGCACCCGTTGCTTTTTCATCCCGCCTACGGCGAGGTTCAGGACCTACCCATGGGCGAACGACTTCGAGCCCTCGAGGACCCGGAGCGTCGTCGCCGGATCATCGGGGACGTTCCCGACGACGGCGGATTCTTCCGACGAATCGTCCTCGACAAGTTGGACGGGATGTGGTTGGTGAACGGCGAGAACATCGATTATGAGCCGAGCCGCGAGGATTCGATCGGAGGAATCGCACGACGAACGGGAGCGAACCCGGTCGAGCTCATCCTCGATCAACTGATGTCGAACGACGGGCACGGGATGATCTATGCCCCGTTCTTCAACTATTCCTACGGCGATCTGTCGATGACGTACGAGGCCCACCTGCATCCCGGAACGCGGATGGGACTGTCGGACGCGGGCGCCCACTGTGGGGCGATCTGCGATGGCGGAATGCCGACCTTCATGTTGACGCATTGGACTCGTGATCGTCGGCGCGGGCCGCGTTTGGGGTTGGAGTACGTGATTCACCGTCAGACCGCCCAGACCGCCAAATTGTTCGGACTCTTCGATCGCGGTGTGGTCGCCCCCGGCCAACGAGCAGACTTGAACATCATCGACTACGAAAATCTGGGGTTCGATGTGCCCCACATGGCGTTCGACCTGCCAGCCGGCGGGCGTCGTTTGATCCAGCGAGGACGCGGGTACGTGGCCACGTTCGTGGCCGGCCAACAAACGGTGGACCATGACGAATTCACGGGGGCTCTCCCCGGCCACCTCATCCGCGGTCCCCAAAGGTGCTGAAGTCGGCACTTCGACATCTCGAGCACATCCAGTCGAAGACGACCAGAGGTCGTCGCGTGGTGAGGGACTCAGCGATAGAAGGGGTTCTCGCCGGAACTGTGGTCCGTGAGGTCGCGCACTCGCTCGAGCCCGTCCACCTTTTCCACCAACTGGGTCTGAACGCCCTCCAGCATCGTCATTCGGCTCATCGAGCACCCGTGGCAACCGCCACCCATCGTCAGGTAGGCCGTCCCCTCGGCGTCGTGTCCGACGTAGGTCACGAACCCCCCGTGGGCCGCCAGGGCCGGATTCACCTCGCTCGCGATCACCGCCTCGATCTCGGCCGACATCGCATCGTCGCTCACCAATCCCTCGACCACCATCGCCACGGGCTTGTTGGGATTGCGAATCACGAGGCCGGTCGACGACGCGTAATCGAGCACCGCACCCTGTAGTGATTCCAGATCCTTCGCGGGGATGATGACCTTCATCCCACCGTGCGTGCGTACCTCGTCGGTGAACGCCGCCTTACGAAACTCGTCGAGCGAGAGGTCGTACTTGAACTCCTCTCCGGCTCCGCTGACGATCTCGAGTCGCAAGCCCAGCGACGACGCGTCCTGCTCGGCGTCACGCAACTTGATCAGTTCGTCCAATGCGTCGTCGGTGATCGTGATGATGGTTCCGCTGTCGACGCCCGAGTTTTGGGGGGCAAATGGGCTCACGGGTCGCAGGATACCGCCAGCCCAAACCCAACCACCGGTCAGCGCGGTCCGCCACCGTCACATTCGATTCGTTGGCCCGTGACGTAGCCGGCTCCCTCACTGCACAGCCACAGCACGACGTTGGCGACATCTGACGGCTGACACACCCGACCGAAAGGCGATCCCTTGTCGAGGCCTCGCAGGTCCGTCATCTCCTTTTGACCGGTCATCGCGCGAGCCAGTCGCAACCCCATGTCGGTCTCCACCAAGCCGGGTGCCACCACGTTCACGTGGATCCCGTGTGAACGCTCTTCCTTGGCCAACGTCAGCGCCAACGCCTCCATCGCCGCCTTGCCCATCGAATAGGGGGCGCCGTTCGCGTTCATGTGGGAGGTGGCCACGGACGAGATCATCACGATGTCACCCCGTCGACGGGTTCGCATGCTCGGCAACGCACAACGTGCGAGGTGATGCGGACCCACGGCGTGCGTGGCCAGCAAACGCTCGACTTCTCCCGGGTCGGTGTCGGCGACGGCTCGTCCGCGCGACGCCACCCCGGCGTTGCACACCAAGATGTCGATACCTCCCAGATCCGTCACCACCGAGTCGACCATCGACGCCACCGCACCGGGATCGTCGACCGATGCTTCGTACGCGAGCGCCCTTCCACCATTGGACTCGATGGTCGCCACCGTCTCCAACGCCGCATCGCGGTCCGATCGATAGTTCACCGCGATGGACGCCCCGTGGGCCGCCAACAACTCGCTGATACCCCGTCCGATACCTCGTCCCCCGCCCGACACCAGAGCGACTCGACCGGTCAAGAATTTGTCCTGGTTCATTTCGACCCCCGACTCCCCGAAACGCACCAGCGGAATCGACGGTGCGAACCACAGTCTGGCATCGACATCGTTTCCAGCGGGACAAACCACGACGGCCGGGGTAGGGTTGTCATTACGACGGGGAGCTCACGGGAACAGTGGGCTGAGAGGGTGGCTGCCGCCATCGACCCGAGAACCTGAACTGGGTAATTCCAGCGGAGGAATCGAATGTCAGCAGACACCTTCAACCCGCATTCGTCGACCGATGCCGATCACGTCCTGCTCGTCATCGGCGGGTCGGCGCCCAATCCCCTCGTGTTGCGGCACGTGATTTCATTCGATCGGGTCGTGTGCGCCGACTCGGGCGTCGATCACGCTCGCGCCCTCGGTTTGATTCCGAACCTCGTCATCGGGGACATGGACTCGATCAGTGATGACGCTCGCTCGTGGGCCGCCGCCGAGGGGGCGTCCTTTGCGATCACCGACCGGGACAAGGACCGAACCGACACCGAACTCGCTCTCGCGGCGATCGCCTCGATGCACCCGCGGGCCGTCACGGTCCTCTGGGGGGGCGGCAACCGTATCGACCACGTGCTGGGTGTCATGGCCGCGCTGGCGGAACCCGCGCTCTCCCCCATCGAGCGGCTCGGGTTGTGGGTCGCCGATGATCTGGTCCATTTTCTGCACGGACCCCGAGCGTTCGACGTCGGTCGAGCAGTTGGAACCACGTTGAGCCTCGTACCGATCACCGGCCCGGCGCACGGCGTGGTCACCTCCGGTCTGCGATGGGATCTGCGCGACGAAACCCTCCTGTCGCAACGTGCACGTGGTGTCAGCAACATCGTCGCGGGCCCCACCCGAATCAGCCTTCGGTCAGGAGTGTTGGCGGTCGTCATCCCGGGCGCCGTCCACCTCGAACCCACCCTGCTGACCGCGTCCCCCATGGAGAAAAGGACATCATGAGATCACGGATTGCCGCCCTATCGATTGCCGGCCTGAGCGTGGCGACCTCGTTGGCCTGCTCCGGCGGGAGTGACACCGAGACCGACGGTGTCACCCTGACCATCGTCGCGTACGAGTCATTCACCCCCCTCGAGGGAATCTTCGACGACTTCACGAACGACACCGGAATCGCGGTTCGGGTCATCGCGGCCGGCGACACCGGCGAGATGCTCGCCAAGGCCGCGCTCACCGCTGGCAACCCGGAGGGCGACGTGATGTGGGGTGTCGACAACACCCTTCTGGGTCGAGCCATCGAGGCCGACGTCTTCGACCCGTACGTGAGTCGTGTCGACGGATTGTCGTCCGAACTCGTGGCCACGGCCGCCGACACCGTGACTCCCGTCGATTACGGCGACGTCTGCGTCAATTACGACATCGAACGACTGGAGACGTTGGGAATCGAGCCGCCGAACTCGTTCGCCGACCTCACCGAACCGGAGTACCGGGGTCTGCTGGTCACGCCGAGCGCTCTGACTTCGTCGACGGGCCTGGCGTTCCTGCTGGGGTCCATCGTCGCCGACCCTGAGAACTGGCGCGACACGTGGCGTGATCTCCGCGACAACGACCTCTTGGTGGTCGACGGCTGGTACGAGGCCTACTACACCGCCTTTTCTCGATACGGCGGGGATCGCCCACTGGTCGTCAGTTACGCGTCGTCACCACCGGCCGAGGTGCTCTACGCCGACCCCCCGTTGCCGGAGGGTGCCCCCGCACCAACCGCCGTCGTGACGGCCACCTGCTTTCGACAAATCGAGTACGTCGGTGTGCTCCGGGGCTCGAGACACGTTACCGAGGCCCGCACACTGATCGACTTCCTCGTGTCGACGACGTTCCAAGAGACGATGCCCGAGAGCCTGTTCGTCTTCCCCGCCAACGAACGCGCCGCCTTACCTCGGACTTTCGCTGCGCACGTGCAGCCGGTGACGAGCCCACTGGTGATGGATCCTGACACCATCGCGTCCTCGCGAGACGGCTGGTTGGAAGAATGGGATGAAATCGTCGGCTGAGCCTCTCGCTCGACTCCGTGGTCCGCTGCTCGCGGCACCCGGATTTTTGCTGGTGCTCGCATCGATCGTGATTCCGGTCATCGCTCTGGGCTTGCGAACGATCGACTCCGACGCTTTGTTCGGGGTCTGGTCACGGCCGGGTATCGGTGACGCCTTGTCGTTCACCCTCCTCGAGACGGCTTTGTCCACCGTCGTCACCGTTTTGCTCGGTCTCGCACCCGCCTGGGCCCTCTCCCACCACTCGATGCCCGGTCATCGTTCGGCGCTGGCCGTCACCACGGTGCCCTTCATGATGCCGACCGTCGTGGTCGGAGCGGCATTTCTCGGACTCCTCCCCGACTCCATCGAACGAGGCCTGACGCCCGTGGTCATCGCACACGTCTACGTCAACGTCGCCGTCGTGATCCGCACCATCGCCCCGGTCTGGGCGACCATCGACCCTCTGTTGTCGGCCGCCGCCCGCAGTTTGGGGGCCGGTCGGGTTCGAACTTTCACCACCATCACCCTCCCCCTGCTGCGGCCGGCCTTGACGTCGGCTACGGCCATCGTCGGCTTCATGTGCGCCACCTCTTACGGCGTGGTTCGCATGCTGGGCGGCAACCACGCCACGATCGAAGTCGAGGTGTACCGGCGGGCGATTCTGTTCGACGACCTTCCCGGCGCTGCGACCCTGGCGATCACCCAGTTGATCGTGGCGGCGGTGTGCTTGTTCTCGTGGCTCAGAAAGGATCGGGTCGTCTTCACCGACTCGTCTCATCGCTCCCGTCGGCGTGATCGACCCTTGGCTCGACTCGTCACCGCGATCACCATCGCACTCACCGCGCTCCCGTTGATCTCGCTCGTCGTTTCGTCACTGAGATCGCGGGGGCGCTGGACTCTGGGCGGCTGGCGACTGCTGTTCGGGGGATCGAACATGCCCGGACTCCAAGTCGACCTGGCGCACGTCCTGCCAAGATCGCTGCTGTTCGCCCTGGTCGCGACCGCCATCGCGGTACCGATCGGAGTGGCCACGTCGACCGCGGCCGTCATGGGTCGAACGGTCGTCGATCGCATCCTCCTGATCCCGTTGGGGGCCTCGGCGGTCGCGGTCGGCCTCGGCATCCTGATCACCTACGACACGGCTCCGTTCGATTTCCGTGGAGCGTGGTGGCTCGTGCCGGTCGTGCACGCAGTGGTCGCCCTACCTTTCGTCATTCGCGTCGTCCAGCCGGTGCAGGCCCGAATTCCCGGTCGACTCCGCTCCGTCGCCGCCACCCTCGGAGCATCACCGGCACGCGTATGGGCCACGATCGACGTCCCTCTCATCGCCCGCGCGATTCGCACGGCGATCGGCCTGTCGATCGCGATCTCGCTCGGTGAATTCGGGGCCACCAGTTTCCTTTCGCGCTCCGATACCGACACCTTGCCCATAATCATCGAGCGTCTGCTGGGTCGCTCGGGTGATCTGGCCCGTCTCACCGGGCAGGGGGCCGCGGTCGTGCTGCTTTTCGTCACCACTTTCGCGTTGATCTCGACCTCGCGATCCGACCGAACTTGGGGGTCGTCGTGAGCGGACTCGAGATCGACGGGATCTCCGTCGCCCATGAGGGCCGGATACTGGTCGACAATCTGTCCTTCGCCGTCGAACGAGGCTCGGCCGTGGCACTCCTCGGACCGTCGGGAATAGGAAAGTCCTCGCTGCTACGGGTCATCGCCGGCATCGACCGTCCCCTCAGCGGTCGCGTCACCCTCGACGGGATCGACGTCACCGACACCCCCGTCCACGCACGCCGAATCGGCCTGGTCTTTCAGGACAATCAACTCTTCCCCCACCTATCCGTCGCCGAGAACATCGCCTACGGATTGCGCAATACCGCCAACCGCGACGATCGGCGATCATGGCGTGGACGTCGCACCCACGAGCGTGTCGAGGAACTTTTACGACTCGTGGGTCTCGACGGACGCAACGACGATCCGGTTGGCATCCTGTCCGGAGGCGAGGCCAAACGAGTTGCTCTGGCTCGGGGACTGGCTCCGATGCCGGCGGCCTTACTGTTGGACGAACCCCTCACCGGTTTGGATCGGGATCTTCACGATCGATTGATGATCGACGTCGGTGAGATCCTCCTCGACAGCAACACGGCCACTCTGATCGTCACACACGACGAGAACGAGGCCGACTTCCTGGCCTCCTCGACGGTACGCCTCGGATAGTTTGCCCTCATGTCACGGTCGGTGCATTCGGACGTGGTGCGCATCGGGTTCATCGGTGCCGGCCACATCGCCACCTACCACTCCAAGAGCATTCGCCGGGCCAGCGCCGATCTGGATTTCACCGTCGAGCGCGCCGGAGTGTTCGACACCGAACGCACCCGAGCCGAGAGTTTCGCTCGAGCGAGTGGTCACATCGTGATGGAGTCGGTGGACGACGTGCTGGCCTCCTGCGACGCCGTCTACATCTGCACCTGGACGTCGGAGCATCGTCGTCTGGTCGAGGCCGCCGTGGACGCTGGCCGATCGGTGTTCTGCGAGAAGCCATTGGCCCCCAACCTCGCCGACGCCATCACCATCACCGAACTCCTCGAATCGTCGGGGACCATCAATCAGGTCGGTCTCGTGCTTCGACACTCTCCCGCGTATCTGATGGCCCGACGGTTGATCGAGGACCCGAGTGCCGGCCGAGTCATGAGTGTGGCGTTTCGTGACGACCAATTCATTCCAATCCAAGGTCATTACGCATCCACGTGGCGAAGCGACGCCAGTAAGGCCGGCGCCGGAACCCTCCTCGAACACAGCATCCACGACGTCGACATGTTGCACGCCCTCATCGGACCCATTCGTAGCGTCAGCGCCCGTCGTTCGAGTTTCCACGAACACGCCGGAATCGAGGACGTGGTCGCTGCCTCCTTCACCTTCGACGCCGAGACGGGCTCGGCCTCCCCGCAGGGAGTTCTCACCAGTGTCTGGCACGACAATCTCGCCCGCCCGGGCTCGCGTCGAGTGGAGGTTTTGTGCGAACGGCGTTTCATCACCATCGAAGGTGATGACTGGTCGGGTCCGGTCACGTGGACCGACTCCGACGGTTCGACGTCCTCCATCGGGGGCGCCGAGCTGATGAGCGCCACCCGGTCTCTGGTGAGCCGGGATCCGAATCCGGACGCCGCGTTCCTGCGGGCCGTTCTTCTCGGAGTTCCCGCCCACCCCGATGCCGGCGTGGCTTTACGGGCCCATCGGGTGGTGGACGCCATGTACCGATCCGCCAGCCACGATGGAACCACCGTTGCCATTCAGCCCGTGGAGGCGATCCTCGAAGTTGGCGTCGACGACGTGAGACCGTTGCGTCTCGACGTGTTGCGCCGCGGTATGGCCAATCGCTCGATCGATTTCGATGGCGACCACGACCCCACCACCTTTCACCTCGCCGCCGTCGACGGATCTGGAAGCATCGTCGGGACCAGTACGTGGATGCGCCGGGCAAGCGTCGATCACCCCGACCTCGTGGCCGTTCAACTGCGAGGTATGGCCACCGCCCGCCACCTGCAGGGAGTCGGAATCGGAACTCGTTTGCTGGCAGCCGGCGTCGATCGAGCCGGACACGAGGGTGCTCAGATCGTGTGGGCGAACGCGCGCGACACCGCTGTCGACTTCTACCGACGCAACGGTTTCGTGGTGGTCGGTGAGGGGTTCGTCGAACCGGTCACCACCCTGCCCCATCACCGAGTCGTTCTTCGACTCGCCTGAGAACGTCGCCCACGTCCCACCCTCAGCCGTGAGCGTCGCCGTCGCGCAACATATTCCCCGAGAACTCGTCGTCGCCCGCGAATTGATCGAGGAAACGTTGGGCATCATCGATCGATCACTGAATCATGGTCCGGTGATCCAGGAGATCACTCGTGATCTCGCCCACCTCGTCCATCGGCTTCGTCACCTCCAGAACACGTGGCTCCCGTGAGCACGCTCATGATCGACATCGAGGCCCTGCACCGGGGGCGCCATCGACTCACCGAAGCCCAGAACCTCTTGCATCGGGTCCGCGTCACCTCGGAGCGAGTCGCCAACGTCGCCGAGGTGGGACGTTGCCTGGTGGCGTTGGAGGAGGTGACGCGTCGCGTTCACCGAATACTGACCTCCCCATTGGCGCTCGATCCGCTACCACGAAACACCGCTCTCACCGCGATCATCGACGACTGGATCGCCGATGTGAAGTGGTGGGCCCGATCCACGACGTTCGACTCCACCCCGATCGATTCGGTGGTTCGCACGATGGCGGCGCATGATCCCACCCGCGATGCGCTGATGGACTCCATCATCGAGCGCGAATCTCTACACCTGACCGCACTTCTCTTCAGCACGACGGACATTTCCGAACTTCGTGACCTTTGGATACGAGCCACCGATCCTCGCTCGGTGAACCCCGAGAAAGCGCGGATACGCATCGAGGCCGTCGCTGCCGCGGTGTTCGCCGAGCCGAACACACGTGAGGTCTTCAGTGGCGCCCGCCTCGATGTCCGGGCGCTGGCACAGCGACGCTCCGAATTGCGGGAAATGCTGGGATCGATGGCCGCACCGTGGATTCTGTACTTCACCGGCCTGTCGGCACGCTGGAACGGCGATCCCGTTGCCGGACGCGACCGGTTGCGGCAAATCGCTGATCACGACGCGGCCGCGCGACGTCTTCGAACAGCGTTGGGTCCCGCCATCGAGCGCGATTTCCGAGATCTGCCCCTCGAGCACGAAGCACGCATGACGCGCATCGACCAAATCGCCTTCGCTGTCGGGGCGAGCACCGAGATTCTGCGCGACGTGGACGTGGAACGGGCTCGACGAGAAACGGCGACCCGTGCCGCGCTCCTGTCGATCCCCACCCATCTTCCCCTCGGCCTGTCGTGGCCGGCCGGAAAAGCTCTCGAGGCCGTCACCACCACGCTGGCGGGTCGCATGGACACCCGGCAGGACGTCGCGGAACGCTCCGCTCGAACCGAGCACCACGACCGCGAACGTCTGGCACGCGTCGCCGAGACCAGCGCCCGTCGAGCCGCCATCGAGGACGGCTTGATGAACCCCGACTCGGCCCACGTACCCGCCGACGTGCGCGTGCAGATTCAACACGCCGCCGACGCCATCTCGAACGCCGCGGACCTCGGCGATGCGTTCGCCGAGCGCTAGGAAACGATCGTCACGTCGGTGGTGAGACGCTTGCTCGAGGTCGAATCGGGACTGACCAGAATCTCCACGTTCCATACGCCGGCGTAGGGAACCGACAACGAACCGACGAAGTGATTCGGACCGAGAATCTCGACCGGGACCACCACAGTCGGAATCTCCGAGTTCGCGAGGGTCATGCGCATCTCGACGGATTCCACGGGGCGCAGCGAACCAGCCGGAGATTCGATGATGAGATGAAGCTCGGTGAATCCGACACGACCCGGCGTCACCGCGAGATTGGCGATCATGTCTCCATCGACCAATGCCACCTCGACCACCGTGGACTCCGATGCAACCTCCGGCGACTTGGCGACCATACCGGCGGTGACGGCGAGCACCAGAACCCCGAGAACCAACTCCACGGCGACGAGTCGCCGCAGGCCCTCCCTGTCGTCGCGTCGCGCCAACCACCGTCCGAACATTCCCAAGGTGACTACTCCGACGACGAGACTCACCTTGATGAGCAGACCCTTACCCCAATCGGAGTAGGTGATCCTCGACAACGCGGGCAACAGATGCCACGCCTGCCACAGTCCGGTGACCACCGAGATCGGAAGCGCCCACGTGGCCAGACGCGAGAACCGCGCCACCACCGCCGGAGCGTCGGGGGACCGGAGAACCCCTCCCCCGACCACCAGCGAAAGGCCTCCGAGCCACAAAACGACCGAGGACGTGTGGACCGCGCCCACGGCCACGGCGAGTCCGGACAGACTCGAGGTGCTGAGGTGACCCGACGCTGCGAAGGAAACGACGCTGCCGGCGCCCACCAGCGCCGTGGTCGACCTCCACCACGTGGTGGTGGTCCGCGCAAAGGCCCCGCGCAGGACGAGCAGCAGGACGGCCAACACCACGAGCAGAGACAAGCGAACGAGGATCGCCTTGCCCAGTCGCGTGTCGGCGACATCGGACCACAACGAAGGGTCCCACGCGTCGGACCAACGACCGGCCACCGTGTACGGGCCTTGTAGGGAAAACACGACCAGGGATCCGGCGACCGCGGCCAACCAACCTCCACCGATCAGCGTCACGGAACGGCGCGAGGAGATTCCGCCGCCGGCCATGAGCGCCAATCCACCGAGGAGAACCGACATTCCGACGTAGGCCAGCCAGCGACCGATGCCCATCGCCCACGACAGACCCGACGGACCGGCCGATCCGTCGAGCAACCCGTCGAGGAGGTCGGAAGGGTCGACAGCGGAGGGGTCGGTGCCCACTCGGAACGTGTACGCACCCTCGACGACATGACCGTCACTGGAAAGCGCGCGATAGACCACCGCGTAGATCCCCCCGGGCAAGTCGGGCACTCCTCCGGCCGACATGACGGTGGGGTCGTCGTCGGCAACGAGAGCCTCCTCGAGTATCAACCGATTACCACTCTCGTCGTAGATCTCGATGGAACGGGGCACCGGGGAGACCGGGTCGTCGAAGTCGAGTACCACCTCGGTGGGCCCGCTCTCCAACACCGCCGAGGGAGATGGCGACGCTGATTCCAGTTGTGCGTGGGCCGATACCGACGATGGCATCGAGATGAACACGACGAAGGTCAGCGACGCTCCCACGACACGTGGGAACCGACGCGACATCGCCCTTCGAATCATCGGAACATCACGCGATCATCCCCGCCGATGCGACACCCTCCACGTCGAATCGACCCAAGAGCCATGCCAGACGATACGCCGGATCCAGCCGCAGGACCAACGTAGGTAACTCGGTCATTCCCATGGGACCTCTCGCCCTCCACTGCATCGCCATGACGGTGAGGTCGTGGCGCACGTATTCGGCCGACCATGAATCGGGCCCGTCACAACCCAACTCATCCAAACCCAGATCACCGATATGGACCTCGACTTCACGCCATCGCCGCAACGGCAACTCCGAGATCGGGACCTCGAACCCCGCCAGCAGGCGACCACGACCGAACCACGCTCGACGAGCCACCACCCAAGCGCCCTCCAATTCATAGATCGACCGACGTAGGTCGACCATCTGATCACGGGCGCCTCGCGTGGCCCCGGCCTCGATGTCGGCGTTTCGAATCTCGACACCCCCGGGATACTGGTCGACCGGATCGAAGGAACCAGGAGCGGCGTTCTCCGCAGCCATGGTGAGCCTCGTGAAACTGTCGGCATGACGCGCCAGATGCGTGAGAACGTGGCCCACCGTCCAGTTGGGCAATCGCGACGGTCGTCGCACCATCTCGTCGGTGAGGCCCTGGCCCTCGATCGGATCGAGCGTCGACAACAAACGCTGATGCGACGCCGCGAGACCCTCGACCTGACGATTCAACGTCAGAGCGTCCATCTTCGAACGTTAGTCGCCGTCGAGATCAGGCCAGCGGAGCCGTTCGCCGTGGGATGACCACGACAGTACCGTCGGGCTCGTGGTGAACCGACACCGCGACCCCGTAGAACTCGGACAGAGTCTCGGCTCGTAGCACCTCCTCCGCGGCACCGGCGGCGACACAGTGACCGTGATGCAACAGGGCGAGCCGATCGCTGTACAGGCCCGCAAGCGTGAGATCGTGCATGGCCGAAACCACGGTGAACCCGTGCTCGCGTCGCAAAGTGTCGACCAACTCCAAGGCTTGCTGCTGATGACCAATGTCGAGAGCGCTGGTGGGCTCGTCGAGCAGCATGATCGGCGCCTCCTGCGCCAACGCGCGGGCGATCACGACGCGCTGACGCTCGCCGCCGGACAGCGAACCCAGGCGACGTTGGGCGAGCTCTTCCAAGCACAGCCGCTCGAGCACCTGATGGACCATCGATCGATCGTGCTTGCTCTCCCGACCGAAGTAGCCGATGAAAGGATTGCGCCCGAGGAGCACGTACTCGAAAGTCGACATGTCGTCGGGCAGAGACGGGGACTGCGGCACGTGCGCGATGAGGGCGGCCCGACGACGGGTCGAGCGCAGTTCGATTGGGGTACCGTCGACGAGGATGACGCCGTCGTGTTGTACCAACCCGGCCGCGGCCCGCAACAACGACGACTTACCGGCACCATTGGGGCCGATGAGACACAACCACTCGCCCGGCCGAACGGTGTCGGAGAACGACGCCACCGCGGTCGAATCCGCGTACTTCACCGAGACTTTCTCGAACGTCAGGGAAGTCATCGCGCCTCGATTTGTCGTGACCGAAGAACGAGGATGAAGAAAGGTGCACCAAGAAACGCCGTAACCACCCCGATGGGGGTTTCGGCAGGGTCCGACAACACTCGGCTGGGAATGTCGGCCACGATCAGGAAAGCCGCACCGGTCAGAATCGAGAGGGGAAGTAGTCGTCGGTAACTGGCGCCAGCCAACAAACGGACGAGGTGGGGAACCACGATGCCGACGAAGCCGATGAGTCCACTGACGCTGACGACAGCCGAGGTGCCGAGCGTGGCGGCGATCACCACCGTGAGACGAATGCGGTCGACCCGAGCACCCAGGGATCGAGCCTCGTCCTCGCCGACGCGCAGAACATCGAGCAATCGACGATGCACGAGAAGCACACCTCCACTCACGATCGCGTAGGGCAACACGAGTCGCACGTCTGCCCACGTCGCCGAGGAGAGACGACCGAGTATCCAGCTGTACACCTGACGCACGACATCAGTGTTCTTTTGCAACAAGAAAGTCTGCACCGCGGTGGTGAGGGACGTGATAGCCACTCCGGCCAACACCAACGTGGTGGGATTACGTGGGGCACCGAAACCGGCACCCACCGTGTAGGTGAGCAACACCGCCAACAAGCCACCAAGGAACGCTGCCAACGGCAAGGGGTCGACGGGCCACGATTGACTCGTGGACCGACCTACCACGAAGACCAACGTCGCGCCGAGACCCGCCCCCGCCGCCACCCCGAGCAGATACGGATCGACCAAGGGATTGCGGAAAACACCCTGAAACGATGCGCCGGCCAACGACAGCACGGCTCCGACGATGCCGGCCAAGACCACACGCGGCATGCGGATCTCCCACAACACGGTGCTCTGCAGCGCCGTCGCTCCCGAATCGACGCTGATGAAGGGAAGGTGATCGAGCAGTTCGGCCGGCACCCGCCACCATGCGGGGCCGGCCGGACCGATCATGGCCCCGAACAGGAACGCCAACGCCAGGGCGACACAGGCCACCGGCAACCACCACGAACGGGTGATCTCGCGCTCCTGTCGGGTGGACATCACCTGACGGTCTCCAGAACGTCGGCGATCTTCTTCACGAAGTCGACCAGGCGAGGACCCCAGCGCGAGGCAATGTCGTCGTCCAGTTCGATGACATTGCCGGTCTTCACGGCGCTCAACACGTCCCATCCCGGACGAGCGCCGACGCTGGCAACACTCGCTCCGCAGCACTTGGTGTCGGCCAGGAAAATGAACGTAGGGTCCTGACTGACGACGAATTCCGCCGACAGTTGCGGATAATCCGTGTCATCCTCGGTTGCGTCGGCGATGTTGCGCAAGCCGAACATCTCGTAGAGCGAGCCGACGAAGGTGTTGCTCGTGACCGAGTACAACGTGTCATCGAGTTCGTGGAAGAAAGTCGTCCCTTGGGGCACGCTGGCCGCGCCGTTCACCACGGCATCGATCTCGACCTTCATCGAGGCGGCAAGATTCTCGGCTTCCTCGAGGTGTCCGACCGCCGCACCGAGATCGACGATCTGCGCGTAGACGTCGTCGAGCGAGGCCGGCGCCGGCAACGCCCACGACTCGACCCCGATCTTGGTCAATTGGTCGGCCAACCCGGTGAAATCGTCACCGATCACCACGAGGTCGGGGTCGTACTCCGAAATGGCCTCGACGTTGGGTTCGTACGACGACAGGTCGGTGATCGGGGTGTCGGCCGGAAAGTTCGAGTAGGAGTCGACAGCCACCACGTCGCCGCCGGCCCCGATGGCGTACAGGATTTCGGTGTGCGTCGGGGACAACGAGACAATGCGCAACGCCTCCTGCTCGGTGACGGTCGAATCCGGCGTCGACGAGGTGTCGTCTCCGCCGCACGCCGCCATCAGGGTCGCTCCCGTCAGAACAAGTCCGATCAAGGATCGTCGGGGGCTCGCGAACGAGCGCCTTGTCAGTGATTGCCTCATTGAATCTTCCTCCATTGCTCAGGGGAAGCAAGAGGAATGTGGAGTGCGGTCTCCCGCACCTGCACGATTCACCCTTACCTCGAGGGTTGGTAACCGCACTCGGGTCAGGCGACCGGACTTGCCGACACGAAGAAACTTCGTGTCGGACCACCGTTGCGGGACAGTGCCGGAATCTCACCGGACTTCGCTGATATCGAGTCATCGACTATTGCCGACCAGACGAAGATAACACGTTCGGCGATCACGCTCTACCATTCCCCTCGTGCCCGGTACCGAACCTCTCACCGACGACCCCCGTCCGGACGGTCTTCGAAATGCCGAGTCACTCGTCCTACTGCTGACCGGCGACGGAAAAGGCAAGAGCAGTTCGGCCTTCGGGATGGTGATGCGATCGGTGGCGCGCGGCTGGCGGGTCGGGGTGATCCAGTTCATCAAATCGGGCGATTGGCAGGTCGGCGAGCAGAAGGTCGCCGAGGATCTGGGAGTGACGTGGATGTCCCTCGGTGCCGGATTCACGTGGGATTCCGAGAACATCGAACACGACCGTCGGCTGGCGCAGGAGGCTTGGCTCACGGCGGCCGGCATCATTGACTCGGGTGAATTCGATCTGGTGGTGCTCGACGAGATCACCTACCTCGCATCGTGGAAATGGGTCGACGTCGGCGCGATCGTCGAGACCGTGACGAATCGTCCCCCTCACGTCAACATCGTGTGCACCGGTCGCGATGCTCTCCCTCAATTGATCGAAATGGCCGACACCGTCACCTCGATGACCAAGATCAAACACGCCTACGACCGAGGAATCGCCGCCAAACGAGGTATCGACTACTGATGATCACCGTCGTCACCGGTGGCGCTCGCAGTGGAAAGAGTTCGCACGTCGTGCGTTTGGGGATGCGACACCCGGGTCCGGTTGTCTTCGTGGCCACCGCACCGGTGCTCGATGACGACATGGAGACACGTATCGCTCGCCACCGAGCCGAACGACCCGACTGGCCCACCGTCGAGGAGCCTCACGACTTCTCCGCGACGATCACTTCAGCAAGTGGCGACACCATGGTGATCGTCGACTGCATCACACTCTGGGTATCGAACCTCCTGCGTCGTGGCGACTACGATGAAGAGGTGGCGACAACAGCTTCGCAACTGGCCGAGAATGCTCGCACCTCCCCCGCCCACATCGTGTTGGTGACCAATGAGGTCGGTCTCGGCGTGCATCCGGAAACCGAACTCGGACGGCGATACCGAGATCTTCTCGGACGAGTGAATCAAATCCTGGTGGCGCAGGCTGATCGGGCACTGTTCATGGTGTCGGGTCGGGTCTTGCTTCTGAGCGATCCAGGTGGCGACTCGGAAAAAGGGTCACCGTGAACGGAAGCCAAAGGCTCCTCGACGCCTCGACGGTCTTGCCATCCCCCGATCGACTGGCTCGAGACGACGTACGTCGCCGGGCCGACGACATCTTGCGACCGGCCGGGGCCCTGTCGAGACTGGATGACGTCGCCGTGTGGATGGCGGGCTGGCAGCGCTCCCCGTCCCCGGCCGTCGAGCGCCCTCACGGCATCGTGTTCGCCGCCGATCACGGTGTTGCGCTGGCCGGTGTGAGCAAGTACCCGATCGAGGTGACCAAAGCGATGCTCGATGCCTTCGCCACACACCGCTCGACGATCACGACACTCGCCCGAGTCGTCGGTGCGCGAATCGAGGTCGTCGACGTGGGTGTCGGTCGACCCAGTAACGATCTGCGGAACGAGCGAGCGGTCGACGACGATCGCTTCGACGAGTGCGTCACCGCCGCCCGACGGGCGGTCGACACGAGCGACGCCGACGTGTTCGTTTTCGGCGAAATGGGTATCGGTAACACCACCGCCGCCGCCGCGGTGGCTCACGCGCTCTACGGTGGCACGGTCGACGACTGGGTGGGTCGTGGCACCGGTCTGGACGACGAGGGACTGGCCCGTAAGCGCACCGCCGTCGCACGCGGAGTCGCGCGAACCACCGGCCTGTCTCCTCTCGACGTTCTCGCCGAGGTGGGAGGGCTGGAACTGGTGGCGATCGCCGCGGCCATCGTGGCCGCGCGACAGAAATCCGTCCCGGTGATTCTCGACGGTTACGTGGTCGGCGCTGCGGCAGCCGTTCTGCACGCGATTCGGCCCGATGCCCTCGACCACTGCATCGCCGGACATTGCTCGGCCGAGCCGGGGCATCGTCACCTCCTGGACCGGATCGGCCTCGAACCTCTGCTCGACCTCGACATGCGACTCGGCGAGGCGAGTGGCGCCATGATCGCCGTGCCGATCGTTCAGATGGCCTGTGCCGCCATCACCGACGTCCCCACCTTCGCCGAGTTCTTCGGACCCGGCGGGTGAGGATCTCCGTGTGACCGGACTCCTCGGCGCCCTGGCGTTCCTGACCCGTCTTCCGGTACGAACCTCGCGTCCCCTCGACACCGCAGGTTCGGTTCCATGGTTCCCGATCGTCGGCCTTCTCATCGGCGCACTCGTCGGTGGCACGGCCGTGCTCCTCGAACCATGGGCCTCGCCGGCGGTCGCCGCCGGCGTGGCGATCGTCGTCGGATTGTTGATCTCGGGTTGTTTCCACGAGGACGGTCTGGGAGACGTGGCCGATGCTTTCGTGGGCGGGTGGACGGTCGAAGACCGCTTGCGCATTCTGAAGGATTCGCGCCACGGCACCTACGGAGTTGCCGCCATCGTGTCGTCGATCAGCCTGCGCTTCGTCGCCCTCGGTTCTCTGGTGGCCGTGGGACCCAAGGTCGCCCTCATTGGTGCCGTGGCCGCCCACGGCCTGGCCCGCATCGCCGCAGTGGGCACGATGCTGACCGCCCGTCCGGCGAGCGGACAAGGACTCGGGTCGGAGTACGTGACCGGATTGCGACGTCCACCGAGCCTGGCCGGGATCGTCGTCGGGGTGGCGATCGTGGCACTGGTCGGCGGTTGGTGGACCGCGGTCGCGGTCGCCACGGTCATCGTGACGACGGTGATGGTCACAGTGTGGTCTCGACGCAAGATCGGCGGATTTTCCGGTGACGTCCTCGGTGCCATCGAACAATGTGGTGAAGTCGCAGTGTTGATCGTCATCTCGATGATCGCCGGCCATCACCCACCATGGTGGTGAGCCAACCTGGTCAAGAAGCGTTGGCTCGAGAGCGAGCGACCAGATCGGCGAAGCGATTGATGCCTTCTTCGAGATCGGCGTCGCCCAACGCGAAAGAGAAGCGCGCGTACCCCGCCGAGCCAAAAGCCTCGCCCGGAACAAAAGCCACCTTGGACTCCGAGAGAACGATGTCGGCCAATTCCATCGACGTGGTGGCTGAACGACCGTTGTACGAACGACCGAGCAAACCGCTGACGTTGGGGTAGCAATAGAACGCCCCCTGCGGCTCGAGGCAGGTGACGCCGGGAATCGCACTCAGCATGCGGTGCATGGTTCGACCACGTCGCTCGAAGGCTTCGCGCATCATTTCGACGGCACTCAGATCGCCGACGACCGCGGCCAGGGCAGCCGCTTGGGCCACATTACTGACGTTCGACGTGGCGTGGCTCTGGAAATTGATCGACGCCTTGATGACGTCGGGAGGTCCGATCATCCAACCAACGCGCCAACCGGTCATGGCATAGGTCTTGGCGACGCCATTGACGACGACGCACTGGTCGGCCACGTCGGGAACGAGCGTGGGCATGCTGGTGAATTCATGCGGACCGTAGGTGAGATGCTCGTAGATCTCGTCGGTGACCACCCAGACGCCGCGCGAAACCGCCCATTCGCCGATGGCCTTCACCTCCTCGGGGGGGTACACGGAGCCCGACGGATTGTCGGGCGAGACGAACAACAAGACCTTGGTGCGCGCAGTCAGCGCCTTCTCGAGTTGTTCGATGGTGACCCGAAAGGCGGTTTCTTCGTCGGTGTCGACGATGACCGGCACCCCACCGGCCAGCACCACGGCTTCGGGATAGGTGGTCCAATACGGCGCGGGAACGATGACCTCATCGCCGGGATCGCACAACGCGGCGAACGCCGTGAACACCGCGTGCTTGCCCCCGTTGGTGACGAGTACTTGACTCGCCGAGGTCCGAAAACCACTGTCGCGCAGGGTCTTGGCGGCGATGGCCTCCCGCAAGTCGGGTAGGCCGGCAGCGGGCGTGTAGCGGTGCATCTTGGGATCGCGACATGCCCTCACCGCGGCCTCGACGATGTGCTGGGGCGTGGGAAAATCCGGTTCGCCCGCGCCGAAGCCGATGACGTTCTCACCGGCAGCCTTGAGGGCCTTGGCCTTGGCGTCGACGGCCAAGGTGGCCGATTCCGCGATGGCGCCCAGACGAGAAGATGGGCGATTCCGTTGGGGAGACGAACTCATGGGTGCCATGCTTACACAGTGAGCGTGACCGACCCCCGATCGATTCGAATATCCGCGGACCTTTTGCCCGCCGACGGACGCTTCGGGTGCGGCCCGTCCAAGATACGGCCCGAGCAGATGCGGGCTCTCGCCGATGCGGGTGCCAACTTGATGGGCACATCTCACCGACAGGCTCCGGTGAAGAATCTCGTGGGCTCGTTGCGCGCCGGTCTGACCGATCTGTTCTCGTTGCCCGACGGCTGGGAGATCGTCCTCGGCAACGGTGGCTCCACGGTCTTTTGGGATGTGGCCACCTTCGGACTGATCGAAAGCCGTAGTCAACATCTGGTGTTCGGCGAGTTCTCGTCCAAGTTCGCCGAAGCGGCGGTCGCGGCGCCGCATCTCGCCCAACCGACGGTGATCAAGTGCGACCCCGGCACCCATCCATCGGCCGTCGCCGAGTCGGGGATCGACAGCTACGCACTCACCCACAATGAAACATCGACCGGTGTGATGATGCCACTGGTCCGTCCCCCGGGCGCCGACGACGATGCTCTGGTGATCGTCGATGCCACCTCGGCGTCGGGCGGTCTGTTGTGGAACCCGGCGGAAGTCGACGTCTACTATTTCGCTCCACAAAAGTGCTTCGCCTCTGACGGCGGTTTGTGGGTGGCGGCGTGCTCGCCGCGGGCGATCGAGCGGATCAACCGCATCGCGGCGACGAAACGATGGACTCCGGCGTCGCTCGACCTGAAGATCGCCCTCGACAACAGCGTGGCGAACCAGACCTACAACACCCCCGCTTTGGCGACTTTGGTGATGTGCGAATCCCAGATTCGGTGGATGAACGAGATCGGTGGACTCGCCGCCTGCAACGGTCGCTCGAAAAAGTCCTCCGACATTCTGTACTCGTGGGCCGAATCGCGTCCGTGGGCGAGTCCGTTCGTGGCGAACCCTGCGATGCGCTCGCACGTGGTGGGCACGATCGATCTGACGGCACCTGCCGATGGTGGCGTGGACGCCAACGAAGTGTGCGCCGCTCTTCGAGCCAACGGAATCTGGGACACCGACAGTTATCGCAAGTTGGGGCGTAACCAGTTGCGCGTGGGCATGTTCCCGGCCGTCGACCCCGAAGATGTGTCTGCTTTGACGGCCTGCGTCGACGTTGTGATCGACGCTCTCGGCGGGTGAGACTCTGAATGATGGAAGTGGCCGACGTTCTCGAATGGCACGGATTGTCGGCCCCCCTGCGTCGTCCGGTGATGGTGTTGGCTCTGACGGGATGGTTCGACGCCGCCGGAGCAGCCACCACGGCGCTTCGGCATCTCACCGACGCCAACGAGGTGGAGTTGGTCGCCACCATCGACGCTGACCCCTTCTACGACTTCACCCAGGTGCGGCCGGAGGCTCGTTTCGACGAGAACGACGAACGCACGATCGTGTGGCCGAACAACGACGTGGTCGCGATTCGCTACCCGAAGGCCCTGCGTGACGTCGTGATCCTGAACGGCGTCGAGCCCCACACGGCGTGGAAGACGTACGTACGGAGCGTGATCGCTTGCTACCTACGACTCGGATGCGAGGCGATGGTGACCGTCGGCGCGACTCCCGACGCGGTCCCCCACACACGGGCGCCCATCGTGGTGGGCAGTTCGGTCGATCCCGATCTGGCACGGGGTCTGGGATTGTCCAAACCGTCGTATCAAGGCATGACCGGTGTCGTCGGCGTGTTGCAGACCGAGTGTGAGAAGGAGAACCTGCCGGCGGTCTCATTACGTGTCGGAGTGCCGTACTACTTGGACTACTCCCAACATCCCCAGTCGTCGGCGGCGCTGTTGCAACATCTCGGCCACGTGCTGGGGGTGCCCACCCGATCGACCGAGTTGTCCGAGGATGTGGAGAGATGGCGTGGCCTTCACGACGAGGCGATGCGCGGTGATCCGGAGTTGGCCCTCCAAGTGAGCGATTTGGAACGACAGTACGATCAGGTGACCGAGGCAGCGATCCCGTCGGCGGACGACTTGGCGGACCAATTCCAAAAGTTTCTCGACGACCAACCCTGAGCGCGTCGCGACGAATCGTCGCCGTGTCGTCGGTCAGAGGGCGGCGGCGAAACCGGTGTCGAGATCGGCCAGGATGTCCTTGATCGATTCCAATCCCACGCTCAACCGGATCATCCCCGGGTTCACACCCGACGCCATCTGCTCCTCCGGTGTCAACTGACTGTGCGTCGTCGACGATGGCTGGATAACCAGGCTGCGAACGTCACCGATGTTGGCCACGTGGCTGTGCAACGACAGTCCCGCCACGAACTTCTCACCGGCATCACGACCACCCTTGATGTTGAAGGCCAGTACCGAGCCGAACCCCAAGCCTCCGAAGTATTTCTTGGCCCGCTCGTGCCAGGGGCTACTCGACAGACCGGCGTAGCTCACGCTTTCCACCTGGGGGTGCGCGGCGAGATACTCGCCCACGGCCTGCGCGTTGCTCCAATGGCGCTCCATCCGAAGCGACAGGGTCTCGAGTCCCTGCAACAGCAAGAACGCGTTGAACGGCGAAATCGCCATTCCGAGGTCGCGCAAAAACTGCACGCGCGCCTTCAAAATGTACGATCCCGCGCCCAAAGCCGGCCAGTACGCCAGGCCGTGGTAGGACGGGTCGGGCTCGGTGAAGTTCGGGAAACGGCCCGACGCCGAGAAGTCGAACTTGCCACCATCGGTGATCGAACCGGCCACCGACGTTCCGTGTCCACCCACGAACTTGGTGAGCGAATGCACCACGATGTCGGCGCCCCACTCGAGGGGTCGAATGCCGTACGGACTCGGCACCGTGTTGTCGACGATCAACGGCACACCTGCTTCATGGGCCACCTTGGACACACCCTCGATGTCGAACACGTCGTTGCGCGGGTTGGCCAGCACCTCGCCATAGAACGCCTTGGTGTTCGGGCGCACGGCCGACTTCCACTGCTGGAGATCGTGCGGATCGTCGACGAAGGAGACCGAGATGCCCATTTTGGGCAACGTGTAGTGGAACAAGTTGTACGTACCGCCGTACAAGGACGGTGAGGCCACGATGTGATCGCCGGCTTCGGCGAGCGTGAGGATCGCCAACGTCTCGGCCGCCTGTCCCGACGACACCACCAGCGTGCCGGGCAGACCGATCGCGGTGATGACGCCTCCCTCGAGGGCGTTCAAGCGCGACTCCACCGCCAGTTGGGTGGGGTTCATGATGCGGGTGTAGATGTTGCCCACCTCGGCCAAGGCGAACAGGTTCGCGGCGTGCTGGGCGTCGCGGAACTCGTACGACGTGGTCTGGTAGATCGGCACCGCCCGGGCACCGGTGGCCGGATCGGGCTCCCCGCCGACATGGATCTGCTTGGTCTCGAAACCCCACTGTGCTGACATGAACGCGCCTTTCTCGTTAGACCCACGAATGCTACTCAGCAATTCCCGACTAAACAAGTCGGATTTCGGATCGATTCCCGTACCGGGATGACGAGTGGTCGAAGACCGACCGTCACCCTGTCGAAAGCACCGGGTGGGCGAGAGATCAACCGCCCGAGACGTCGGCCACTTTCTGCTTGCCGGCCCCCAAGAACGGCATCATCGCTCGTAGTTCCTTGCCCACCGACTCGATCTGGTGTGCGGCACCGGCGACCTGCAGGTCCCTCATCTTGGCTCGACCGGACTCGCTTTCGGCGATCCACTCCTTGGCGAATCGCCCCGACTGGATCTCTTTCAGAATCTTCTTCATCTCGGCCTTGGTGCGCGGGGTCACCACCCGCGGTCCCCGCGTGAGATCGCCGTACTCGGCGGTATCGCTGATGCTGTACCGCATGCCGGCGATGCCCTCTTCGTACATCAGGTCGACGATGAGCTTCACCTCGTGGAGGCACTCGAAATACGCCATCTCCGGCTGGTAGCCCGCCTCGACGAGCGTCTCGAAGCCGGCCTGCACCAGCGACGTGACCCCCCCACACAGCACGGCCTGCTCACCGAAGAGATCGGTCTCGGTCTCCTCGGCGAACGACGTCTCGATGACACCCGCGCGGGCGCCACCGATCGCGGAGGCGTAACTGAGCGCCAATTCCTTGGCGCCACCGGTGGCGTCCTGGTGCACGGCGATCAGCGCCGGCACTCCACCACCCTCGGTGTACGTGCGACGCACCAAGTGACCCGGACCCTTCGGGGCGATCATGATGACATCGACGGTCTTGGGCGGACGTATGCGCTTGAAGCGGATGTTGAAGCCGTGGGCGAAAGCCAACGCCTTGCCCTTCTTCATGTGCGGCTTGATGAACTGCTCGTAGGTGGCCTTCTGCTCGGTGTCGGGCATGGTGAGCATGATCACGTTGGCCCACTTGGCGGCCTCGGCGATGCCCATCACGGTGAGGCCAGCGGCCTGCGCCTTGGCCGCCGACTTGCTACCTTCGCGCAGACCCACGACCACCTGGACGCCCGATTCCTTCAGATTCAGCGCGTGCGCATGTCCCTGCGATCCGTACCCGATGATCGCGACCTTGCGGCCCCGGATGGTGGAGACGTCGCAGTCACCGTCGTAATACATCTTTGCTGCCATTGGTCAACTTGCCTTTCCTTGTTTGACGGCCTTGAGGCGCGCCTCTTTGTCGAGTTTCGGAAGGGCCACGCGACCCGTTCGTTGGAGTTCCACGATGCCGTATCCGCGCAAAAGTTCCTCGAAGTCGTCGAGTTTGTCGGGACTGCCGTCGAGAGACACCGTGATGGCCTCGACCCCGACCGCCAGGATCTTGCCCTCGAAGATGTTGGTGAGCTCCACGACCTGGCCGCGATCGCCGGCCGGCACCCGCACCGTGGCCATGAGGAGCTCGCGCTCGACCGAGCGTCGGGGGTCCAGTTCGCTGATCTTGACCACGTCGACCAACTTGAACAGTTGTTTCACCACTTGCTCCAAAGGGGCCGACTCCACGTCGACGACGATCGTGAGTCGACTGAGCATGGGGTCCTCGGTGGGAGCGACCGCCAGGCTGAAAATGTTGTAACCGCGACGGGCGAACAGACCCGCCACGCGAGCCAGCACGCCGGGGCGGTTCTGCACCAACACCGACAAGATGTGGTGTGTCGGCTGGTTCGAGGAGTGCGAATTCGAGTTCATCGCAGAAACTCCCGACGACTGTTCTGGTCGGGGTGCAACAAGACGTCGTCGTTGCTGGAGCCAGCCGGGACCATCGGGAACACCTTTTCGCCGGCGTCCACACGGAACTCGACCACGACCGAGCGGTCGTCGATGCTGTTGGCTTTCTCTATGGCCGGTTGCACTTCTTCGGGGCTCTCGACCCGAATGCCGATACATCCCATGGACTCGGCCCACTTCACGAAGTCGGGCAACTCGGGCGACAGGTACACCTCGCTGTAGCGCTCCTCGTAGAACATCTCCTGCCACTGGCGGACCATGCCGAGGTACGAGTTGTTCAGAATGGCGACCTTGATCGGGATGCGCTCGACGCTGGCGGTGACCAACTCTTGGGCGGTCATCTGGAAGCAACCGTCGCCGTCGACGGCCCACACGGTGCGGTCGGGCCGACCGACCTTGGCGCCGATGGCGGCGGGAACCGAGAAACCCATCGTCCCCAGACCACCCGAGTTCACCCAGGTGTACGGCTCGTTGAACTTCCAATACTGCGACGACCACATCTGGTGCTGACCGACCCCGGCACACAAAATGGTTCCCTCGGGGGCACCATCACGCAATTGTTCGAGGCAGTACTGCGGCTTGAGCGCTTCACCGGGCTCGTGGCTGGCGTAGTACAGCGGGAACTGTTCACGCCAACCACTGACCCGACTCTTCCAGGCCGAGATGTCCTGTTGCTTCTCGCCAGCGTTCAACAAATCCTTGATGGCCTTGACGATCTCCTCGATGACGAGGCGGCAGTCACCGACGATCGGCACGTCGGGACGACGCACCTTGCCCTGCTCGGCCGGATCGATGTCGACGTGGATGATCTTGGCGTCGGGGGCGAACGTGGCGACCTTGCCGGTGATGCGATCGTCGAAACGTGCACCCAGGGTGATGAGCAAATCGCTCTTCTGCATCGCAGTGATGGCGGTCGCGTTGCCGTGCATACCGGGCATCCCGAGACACAACGGATGATCATCGGGGAACGCACCGCGGGCCATGAGCGTGGTGACCACCGGCGTGTCGATGAGTTCTGCGAGTTCGCGCAAAGCGTCGGCCGCGCGAGCCTTCAGAATGCCGCCACCGGCGTAGAGGACGGGCTGCTTGGAATTCAGGATCATGCGCGCCGCCTCTTTGATCATGCGCGGGTGACCCTTGGTGACCGGCTTGTAGCCCGGAAGGCTGTCGAGAACTTCTTCGTCGGAGGGCCAGTGCCACGTCATGGAGTTCTGCAGAACATCCTTGGGTAGGTCCAGGAGAACCGGCCCGGGACGACCGGTGGTCGCAATGTGGAACGCCTGACGCACCAACAACGGAATGTCGTCGGCCGCCATGATGAGTTCGTTGTGTTTGGTGACACTGCGCGTGATGCCGACGGTGTCGCATTCCTGGAAAGCATCGGTGCCGATGGCCGTGGTGGGCACTTGACCGGTGATGCAGACCATCGGGATGGAGTCCATGTACGCGTCGCACAACGGGGTGACCATGTTGGTGGCCGCCGGGCCGGAGGTGACCAGGGCGACGCCGGGTCGGCCGGTGACGTGCGCGTAGCCCTCGGCCATGTGCCCGGCTCCCTGCTCGTGACGCACGAGGATGTGCCGGATCGGGCTGTCGAGCAGCGGGTCGTAGGCGGGAAGGATGCAGCCGCCGGGCAAGCCGAAGATGGTGTCGACGTTCTCCAGCTCCAGGGCCTTGATCAGGGCCTGCGCACCAGTGATCTTCTGTGTCATGTCGGTTCCTGTGTCGTGTGTGCCGACCGTGCGGTCGGACGTGGATTTGGTTGGTTCTTCCGACGGTGTCGAACCCCGAAAACGAAACAGCCTCCCGTGTGGGAGGCTGGGCGACGCGTTCGAGGCAACGAACGCGTCAGAGAATTACTACGAGCGCGAACGACAAGACCGAGGTCTCGGAGGTGCGGTTCGCGTTCATCACTTCAGTGTGCCAGCGCAAGTGGAGCTTCGCAACCACCCGAGTCCCAGATTTCGCGCCGAGTCAGGCCGGCAAGACGCCTTGGAGTCGGGCTGCGGTGAGCGTGTTCTCCAGCAGGCAGGCGATGGTCATCGGGCCCGTCCCCCCGGGCATGGGCGTGATGTGCCCGGCGACGGCCTGCACCGCGTCGAAGTCCACGTCACCGACGATCCCGGCCTCGGTGCGCGAGATGCCGACATCGACGACCGCCGCACCCGGCTTCACGTGGGCCGCGGTTATGAGCCCGGGTTGACCCACCGCGCCCACCACGATGTCGGCGTCACGACACAAGTCGACCAGGTCCACGCTTCGGCTGTGTGCGATGGTCACGGTGGCGTCGACGCCCTTGCGGGCCAGCAGAAGCGACAGCGGAAGCCCCACCAACATCGAACGACCGATCACCACCGCCCGTCGGCCACGGGTGGGAACCGCATGACGCTCGAGCAACCGCATCACACCCAACGGCGTGCAGCCGACCAAGCCAGGCAACCCGCGCACCAAACGCCCCATCGACTCACTCGTCAATCCATCCACGTCTTTGACCGCGGGGATCAATCGCAACACCGCCTCTTCGTCGTAGCCAGCGGGCAGGGGGCTCTGCACCAAGATGCCGTGCACGTTCGGATCCGCGGCCAGAGCCGACACGATCTGTTCGACACGGGTCTGACCGGCGTCGGCGGGCAACACCTCGTTGCGACTCACCATGCCGGCTTTGGCGGCCTGCAGGTGTTTGTTGCGCACGTACCTCTGACTCGGAGCGTCGTCACCGACCAGCACCGTGGCCAGACAAACCGACGGGGAACCCGCCGCCACGATGGTGGTCGCCAATTCGGAGACGATTTCGTCGCGCAAACGATTGCCGTCCATCAGAATCGCCCCACCGGGGGTGCGCTCGTCGCCCTGGGATGTGGGGGGCGCGGTCGGGTACGTCACGATGGTGATGCTACGGCGACCCCCATCCCCCTAGCCTTACCCCATGACCACACCCCCGTCACCCACTGTCGAGCCGGCCTCGGGTCGCCTCGGAGTGCTCACTGTCGGACTCGGCGCCGTCGCCTCCACCCTCATCGCCGGCGTCGAACTCTCCAAGCGGGGTCTGGGCTCCCCCATCGGATCGCTCACCCAGATGGGCACCATCCGACTCGGCAAGCGCACCGAGGATCGTTCGCCCCTGATCAAGGACTTCGTCCCCCTGGCCACCCTCGACGACCTCGTCTGGGGAGCGTGGGACGTTTTCCCGGACGACGCCTACGTGTCGGCCAGCCGCGCCGGGGTGCTCGAGAGCGGCAAGCACATCGAGTCCATCAGCGACGCCCTGCGCGAGGTTCGCCCCATGCAGGCCGCCTTCGAGCGCAAGTACGCCCGCAACCTCGACGGCGAGCACGTGAAGCCCACGACCAACAAGCGGGCCATGCTGAACGCCATTCGTGAGGACATCAACCGCTTCAGGGAAGAGAAGCAGTGTGATCGCCTCGTCATGATCTGGTGCGCCAGCACCGAGATTTTCATCGAGCCGGGTCGGGCCCACATGGACCTGGAGTCCTTCGAGAGGGCCATCGACGCCAACGACGAGACCATCTCTCCCGCGCAGCTCTACGCCTACGCCGCGCTTTTGGAAGGTGTGCCGTTCGCCAACGGAGCACCCAACTTGGCCGTCGACGCTCCGGTGTTGCGCCAATTGGCCACCGACCGCAATGTGGCCATCAGCGGCAAGGACTTCAAAACCGGTCAGACCCTCATGAAGACGGTCCTGGCCCCCATGTTGAAGGCCCGCATGCTCGGACTTTCCGGTTGGTACAGCACCAACATCCTCGGGAACCGCGACGGTGAGGTGCTCGACGCCCCCGAGAACTTCAAAACCAAGGAAGAGTCGAAGTTGGGTGTCCTCGAGGACATCTTGCAGCCCTCCAAATACCCCGAGTTGTACGGCAACGTCTTCCACAAGGTGTCGATCAACTACTACCCACCCCGCGGCGATGCCAAGGAGGGCTGGGACAACATCGACATCACCGGGTGGCTGGGTTATCCGATGCAGATCAAGGTGAATTTCCTCTGCCGGGACTCCATCCTGGCCGCTCCGCTGGCCCTCGACCTGATCCTGTTCAGCGATCTGGCCGCGCGCGCCGGTATGGGTGGAATCCAGGAGTGGCTGAGCTTCTATTACAAGAGCCCGCAGGTGGCGCCCGGTCTGTATCCCGAGCACGATCTCTTCATCCAACTCACCAAGTTGAAGAACACCTTGCGCTGGATGATGGGCGAAGACGTCATCACCCATCTCGGCCGCGAGTACTACGAAGAGACGTGAGTTGGCCGTGGCCCCACGGCGTTGGAACCCGTCCTCGTGGGTGAGCCTGGCGCCGAACGGCATCGGGCACACCAAACCGAATCACCTGGCCGAAATGACCCGGGTCGCCGTCAATGTTCGGCGCTCGCCGAAGAAGGCGTGGAAGATCCTGAACGAGGGCGTGTGCGATGGTTGCGCGCTCGGCGTGGCCGGTCTGCACGACTGGACCCTCGACGGAATCCACTTGTGCACGACGCGATTGAAGTTGCTGGAGGTGAACTGCGCGGAACCATTTGATCACGGTGTCCTGTCGGACGTGACGTGGTTGGCCAAACGCACCGGCACCGAATTACGCGAGATGGGACGTCTCGCCCATCCGATGCGTCGACGACGCGGGGAGAAGGGCTTTGTTCCCATCGGATGGGACGAGGCCCTGGACACCATCGCCACGGCGGTCAAGTTGGCCGGCGGGGATCGGACCGCCATCTACCTCACCAGTCGCGGGCTCACCAACGAGGTGTACTACGTCGCCGGCAAAGCGGCACGGGCCATGGGCGTGGCCAACATCGATTCGGCCGCGCGCACGTGCCACGCGCCGTCGACGGTCGGCCTGAAGGCCACCATCGGCGTGGCCGCCAGCACGTGCAGCCTGCAGGACGTGCTGGAGACCGACCTCGTGGTGTTGTGGGGCGCCAACGTCGCGAACAATCAACCGGTGTTCACCAAGTACCTCTACGAGGCCAAGAAGAACGGCACCAAGGTCGTGGTCATCAATCCGTATTTGGAACCCGGTCTCGAGCGCTACTGGGTGCCGTCGAAGCCGGAGTCGTTCCTCTTCGGAACCAAGCTCTGCGACCTGCACGTACCCGTGCGACCCGAAGGCGACGTCGCGTTGGCGAACGCCCTGCTGAAGCGCTTGATCGACCGACGTGCGATCGATCGGCACTTCATCGATGAGCACACCAGTGGTTGGTCCGATCTCCTCACCCACCTCGACTCGCTCGACATGGACGAACTCCTCGCCGACGCCGGTGTCGACGTAGCGACTCTCGAGGCCCTCACCAAGCTGTACGCCGATGCGCGCGGGGCCATCCTGATCTGGAGCATGGGCATCACCCAGCATCGCCATGGCGTGGAGGGAGTGCAGGCCATCGTCAACGTGGCTCTCGCACGGGGCAACGTCGGACGTGACGGCGCCGGACTCATGCCCATACGCGGACACTCCGGAGTGCAGGGCGGCGCCGAGATGGGCGCGTATTCGACGGCCCTACCCGGTGGGGCCGCGGTGAACGCCGACAACGCTCGTGCGCTGAGCGATCACTGGGGTTTCGACGTTCCGTCGACGCCGGGCCTGACGGCTCCCGAGATGGTCTTGGCGGCCGAGTGCGACGACATCGACGTGCTGTTCCTCGACGGCTCCAACTTTCTCGACGTCATGCCCGACCCCACCCGAGTGGCCGCGGCACTCTCGCGAGTGCCGCTACGCGTGCATCAGGACATCGTTCTCACGTCGCAGATGTTCGTCGAGGGAGACGACGTGATCCTTTTGCCAGCCGCCACTCGCTACGAACAAGAGGGCGGTGGCACGAGCACCACCACCGAACGTCGCATCGCATTTGGTCCCCAAGTGGTCGATCCACCCGGGGAGGCACGCAGTGAGTGGCGCGTTTTCGCCGAACTGGCGACGCGGGTCCGCCCCGACCTGTCGACAGCGTTCGACTGGATCGACAACCAACGATTGCGTGCCGAGATCGCGCGCGTGGTGCCGATGTACGCGGGAATCGAAACGCTGCACGCTCCTCACGACGCGGTGCAGTACGGGGGTCGCCACCTGTGCGCCAACGGCGACTTCCCGCTGCCGAATGGTCGTGCGGTCTTCACCGCCGTCGATGTTCGTCCATCGGATCTTCCCGATGGATCGTTCCTGCTTTCCACCCGACGGGGAAAACAGTTCAACAGCATGGTCTTCGCCGAGCGCGACCCACTCACCGGCGCCGGTCGCGATGCGGTGTACATCGACCGCCGCGACGCCACCGCGATCGCCGTGTCACACGGCGACCGGGTCGTGCTTCGCAGCGCCACCGGCACGATGAAGGGAACCGCCCACGTGGTCGATCTCCCCCGCCGGTCCCTGCAGGTGCATTGGCCCGAGGGCAACGCACTGATCGAGGCCACGGTGAACGAGGACGCCAGCCGAATCCCCGACTACAACGCGATCGTCACGATCGAAAAAGCAACGCCATGAAGCGTCAGGCCGCTCTCGGGGCGTTGGTGGCCGACATCGTCGGGATCGTCGTGTTCGTGACCGTCGGGCGTCGTAATCACGACGAGGGCGTGGCTCCGACCGGGGTACTCGAGACCGCCGCCCCGTTCATCATCGCCCTGCTGGCCGGGTGGTTGCTCGCGCGCGCATGGAGGTCCCCCGTCGTGGTGCGAACCGGCGTCATCGTGTGGATCACGACGGTGGCCTTCGGCATGGTTCTGCGCAAGGTCGTGTTCGACGACGGCACAGCGACCGCGTTCGTGATCGTCGCCACGGTCTTCACCGGCGCGGTTTTGAACGGCTGGCGACTCGCCGCGCGAACGCGACGGGCACGACTCACAACAGGTTCGTGATCGCGCCCTTGTCGGCGCCCTGCGCGAGGCGGGCGTACTTGCCCAACACGCCACTCGTGTAGCGCGGCGGATTCGGCGTCCACCCCTGGCGCCGGCGGGCCAACTCGGCGTCGTCGACCAACAAGTCGAGACCGTGGCTGGCCACGTCGATGCGAATGCGATCGCCGTCGCGCACGAACGCGATCGGTCCACCGTCGACGGCTTCGGGGGCCACGTGACCGATGCAGAATCCCCACGTGCCGCCACTGAATCGGCCGTCGGTGATGAGCGCGCAGTCGGCACCCCGCCCGGCACCTTTCAACGCGCCCGTGATGGCCAACATCTCACGCATGCCCGGGCCACCCTTGGGACCCTCGTAGCGAATGACGAGCACCGTGTTCGGCTGGATCTCTCCGGCCATGATGGCGGCCATCGCACCGTCCTCACCGTCGAACACCCGCGCGGAACCCTCGAAGCGACGTTGATCGGGCGTGAGACCGGCCACTTTCACCACGGACCCCTTCGGGGCCAGCGATCCGCTCAGGACCACGATTCCACCCTCAGCGTTGATGGGGTTCGACAAGGGATGCACCACCTCACCGTCCGGAGCCGGCGGGGCGATCTCGGCCAGGTTCTCGGCCAGGGTCTGGCCCGTGCAGGTGAGCACGTCGCCGTGCAACAACCCGGCGTCGAGAAGATGTTTCATGACGGCAGGGACACCGCCCACTCGATGCAGGTCGGTCATGTGGTACTTGCCACCGGGCTTCATGTCGGCGATGTGTGGGGCCCGCGCCGCGATTCGGTTGAAGTCCTCGAGTTCCAACGGAACGCCGGCTTCGTTGGCGATCGCCAGCAGATGAAGCACCGCATTGGTGCTTCCGCCGAGCGCGTTGAACAAAACGATGGCGTTCTCGAAGGCCTTCTTGGTGAGGATGTCGCGCGGGCGAACACCGAGGCGGAGCATGTTCACCACGGCCTCGCCGGCGCGTCGGGCATCGACCTCGCGACTGGGATCCACTGCCGGAGCCGAAGCCGATCCGGGCAGCGACAACCCGAGGGCCTCACCGATGGACGACATGGTGTTGGCGGTGAACATGCCGCCACACGCGCCCTCGCCCGGGCACGCGGCCTTCTCGATCGCGATGAGTTCGCTCTCGCTCATGGTGCCGGCCGCGCACGCACCGATGGCCTCGAAGACCGTCGTGATGTCGATGTTCTTTCCGTCGTGTCGACCGGGCAGCGTGGATCCGTTGTAGATGAAGACCGCCGGAAGGTTCAGGCGCGCGATGGCCATCATCATTCCGGGCATGCTCTTGTCACAGCCGCCCGTGGCCACGAGACCGTCGAGTCGTTCGGCGTGCATCACGGCCTCCACGGAGTCACAGATGACCTCTCGACTCACGAGCGACGCGCGCATGCCTTCGTGACCCATGGAGATACCGTCGCTGACGGTGATGGTGCCGAACTCCAGCGCCACACCACCGGCAGAGCGAACCCCCTCTTTGGCCGCCTCGGTGAGTCGTCGGATCGACATGTTGCACGGCGTGATCTCGTTCCACGACGAGGCCACGCCGACCTGGGGTTTGTCCCAGTCGTCGTCGGTGAGACCAACGGCGCGCAACATGGCCCGCGAGGCCGCTTTTTGAATGCCGTCGGTGACGTCACGACTTCGGGGCTTGACGTCGACCGAGGTGCCCGCGGGACGATCGGAGGGGTGAAGAGCCATATCCGCAGGTTATTGGGCGAAGGGCGACCCGGAAAAGAAAAGTTGTTAGGTATGCCTAACAACTGTTAGGTTCGCCTAACGAGGGCGGAGCGGCCCCCGCAACCACCCCGCCAACCTACTACCGAAAAGAGTCACCATGAGATTGTTGGCCCACCGCACGAGCCTCGTCATCGCGACGAGCCTCGTCATCACCGGAACCCTCGTCGCCTGCGGCGGGAGCGATTCCACAACCCCGAGCAACTCAGAGGCGCCAACCCCGAGCAACTCAGAGGCGCCCGAGACCAGCATCGCCGCCGACACGAATCCGTGTGATGAGGCGAGCGGATCTTTGACGGTGTACTCCGGGCGAAGCGAAAAGCTCGTCGCCGATCTGTACATCCAGTTCACCAGCGAGACCGGTGTGACCGTCGACGCCCGTTACGGCGACAGCGGCGAGTTGGCCGGCCAAATCCTCACCGAGGATTCGGCCACGACCGCCGACGTGTTCTTCTCGCAGGATGCCGGTGCTCTGGGTGCCGTGGCATCAGCGAACCTGTTCGCGCAGCTGCGCTCCTCCACGCTCGATCGCGTGCCCGTCGAGTTTCGTTCCCGCACCAACGACTGGGTGGGATCCAGTGGTCGGGTGCGGGTGATCGTGTACAACCCGGACCTCGCGCCGACCCCGCCGACGACGGTCGACGAGTTGCTCGATCCGACGTGGAAAGGCCGAGTCGGCTTCGCTCCCACCAATGCGTCGTGGCAGTCGTTCGTCACCGCCTTGCGGGTGACAAGGGGCGAGGATGCGGCGCGCGAGTGGCTGGAAGCCTTCGCCGCCAACGAGCCGATGGCGTTCGAGAAGAACGCGGCGGTGCGTGACGCGGTGAACTCGGGCGAGGTGGCGCTCGGACTCGTGAACCACTACTACCTGTTCGAGAAGATCGAGGCCGAGGGAGCCGAGGCCGTGGTGGCCGAGAACCAGTACCTGCCCGGAGACATCGGTGGACTCGTCAACGTCGCGGGCGCCGGGGTTCTCGACAACTCCGACAACGACCAAGCGGCACAGTGCTTCGTGTCCTACCTCGTCTCTGACGCCGGCCAGGAGTATTTCGTCGACCGGTCCTCCGAGTACCCGCTCGTGGCCGGAATCGCCCCGGCCGACGGATTACCCACCCTGGACGAACTGGACCCCCCGGCGGTGGACTTGTCGGACCTCTCGAGCATCGCCGAGACCCAGGAGTTGCTGGCCGAGGTCGGTCTGCTCACCCGGTGACGGCACACTGAGTCCGTGACGTCGGCCCGAGGATCCTCTTGGCGCTCCAAGCTGCCGGCCCCGCTGATCATCCCAGCGGTGCTGGCAGCTTTGGCCTCCCTGGTGCCTCTCGCGTATCTGGTCGATGTCGCCTTCGACCGTGGAGCCGGCTTCCTTTGGGACGAACTCTGGCAACGGCGAACCCTCGATCTGGTGGTTCGTAGCGGTTTCTTGGCCGCCTGCGTGACCGTGGCCAGCGTCGTCATCGCCGTGCCTCTCGCGTGGTCGGTGATGCGCAGCGATCTGCGGGGGCGTCGCGTGTGGCGCGTCGCGTTGGCGTTGCCGCTGGCCATTCCGAGTTATCTCGCGGCCTTCGCCTGGATCAGTTGGGAATCGTCGTTCGCCGGGTTCTGGGGCGCGTTTCTGGTTCTGACGGCCGTGTCGTACCCGTACGTCTACCTGCCCCTCACCGCGGCCTTCGGGCGACTGGATCAATCGCTCGATGAGATCGCCACGATCCATGGCAAGGGATCGGTGCCTCGCTTGATCGTGCTGGCCGCACGCCAGTGTCGGGGCACCATCACCGCCGGGTCGCTACTCGTCGCACTCTATGTTCTCAGTGACTTCGGCGCCGTGGCCACCATGCGTTACGACGCATTCACCTGGGTCATCTACGGCGCCTACCGAGCGGGCTTCAATCCCTCGCGCGCAGCCGTGTTGGCGGTCGTGCTGGTGATGATCGCGTTGGTGTTGGTGGCCGCCGAGGCGGTGGCCCGCGGTCGCGCGGTGTCCACCATGACGTCGCGCGCCGTCGCACGACCACGACCGATACGACTTCGCTCGCTCGCGATCTGGTTCCATGCGGCCATCGTCATCGTCGTCGGCCTTGCCGTGCTGTTTCCTCTCTGGCGCATCCTCGCGTGGGTGTCGGACCACGGCGTCGAGGACGGCGTGGGCGACGTCGCCGCGGCGTTGTGGGGTTCGGTGCGCTACTCCCTCGTGGCCGCCTGCATCACGGTGCTGGTCGCTCTGCCCATCGGACTTCTGGTGGCGCGATACCGAAGTCGGACCTCGTTGCTGCTCGACCGTGCCACGTACGTCACCCACGCGTTGCCCGGCATCGTGGTGGCGATCTCGATGGTCTTCATCGGGGTCAGATTCTTCCGCCCGGTGTACTTGGAGTCGCCGTTTCTGGTGCTCGCCTACGTGGCTCTGTTCCTGCCGGTGGCGGTGGGAGGAGTGCGTTCGAGCGCCGAACAGATCCCCCTCGGCCTCGACGATGTCGCGCGTTCACTGGGCAGCGGGCCGATGGCCGTGATCCGACGGGTCAACCTTCCGCTCATCGCCCCGGGCATCGCGTCGGCTACTGCACTCGTCACCTTGGCGGCGATGAAGGAACTTCCGGTGACGATGCTTCTGCGCCCCACCGGCACCGAAACGTTGGCCACGCGGCTCTGGACCCATACATCGGTGTCGGACTACGCCGCGGCCGGTCCGTACGCTTTGGCCATCATCATTTTCGTGGCGATTCCCACCGCCATCGCCACCTCACAACGTTGATTCGCCATCCATGAACACGACTCCCATCTTGCGCCTCACCGACGTCTCCAAGTCGTTCGGCTCCCTGTCGGTTCTCTCGGGGGTGTCTTTCGACGCACCCCGTGGCAGCCTCACCGCGGTTCTCGGCCCGTCCGGTCAGGGCAAGACGACGCTTCTTCGACTCATCGCCGGTTTCGAACGCGTGGGTGACGGCCGGATCGAGATCGATGGTGAGGTGGTCGGATCATCGAGCGTCCACGTGCGCCCGGACCGACGAGGCATCGGCATCGTGCCTCAAGAGGGTGCACTCTTTCCTCACCTCGATGTGGCGGACAACATCGGCTTCGGTTTGCCGAGAAAAAGCCAGCACCGAATCGACGAATTGATCGACTTGGTCGGCCTCTCCGACATGGGATCACGTCGACCCTCGGAGATATCGGGCGGTCAGCAACAACGCGTCGCACTGGCTCGGGCTCTGGCACCCTCGCCCCACTTGGTGCTTCTCGACGAACCGTTCTCGGCACTCGACGCCGGTTTGCGGGCCGGCATTCGTGACGAGGTGATCGGCATTCTTCGTGCCGCCAGTACCACCACGCTCCTGGTCACCCACGATCAAGAGGAGGCCATGTCGATCGCCGACCACGTCGTCGTGCTGCTCGGCGGAATGGTGGCCCAACAAGGTTCGCCCACCGACATCTACGAGCGACCCGCGTCGGTGGAGGTCGCACGATTCATCGGAGATGCGAACCTCCTCACGGCGCACGCCGACGGCAGTTCTGTCACCCACGTGCTCGGAAGACAGGCGAGCGACATCGTGGCCGGAACGGCGACCGTCCTGATCCGCCCCGAGCAACTGAGTGTGTCGAGCGACGGAGTCCCCGGCCTCGTGGAGCGGCGCGCGTACTACGGTCACGACGGCACCATCGGCGTGCGACTCGAAAACGGCGAGGTCGTGTCGGTGCGCGTCAGTGTCGCCGAATTGGCGCCGGTGGGTGCTCGCGTCCACGTGATCATGCGCGGGCAAGCGACCGTTTTCGCGGGTTGAGTCGCCGAACTACTTCTTGCGACCGAATCCGAACAGGTGCTGACCGACCTTGCGCATCTGGATCTCCTCGGCCCCCTCGGTGATGCGGTAGCGACGGTGATGACGGTAGATGTGCTCGAAGGGCATGTGTCGGCTGTATCCGACTCCCCCGCAGGTCTGCATCGCCCGATCGGCGGCATCGCAACAGAGGCGATTCGCTCGGTAATTGCACATGGCGACGAGGTGTGTGAACTCCATGAAGCCCTCCACGTCGGGACGGTCCGACTTCACCGAGTTGTCCATCATCCAGGCGGTGTAGCGAATCAGTTGCCGCAACATGGCGGCCTCGGTGTGCAATTCGATCAGCGGGAACTGGATGCCCTGATTGCTGGAGAGTTTCTTGCCCCACGTGACGCGCGAGTTCGCGTACGCCACGGCTTCGTTGATGCAGTACTGCGCGGCACCCAGCGACGAGGCGGCCTGACGGATGCGGTTCTCGTGCACGAAATGCTGAGCGAGGTCGAGTCCGTGATCGAGTCGCCCGAACAACGCCTCGGCCGGCACGCGAACGTCTTTCATGCTGACCTCGGCGTGATCGGTGGGCATGTTGAACGTCCACCAGAAGAAATCGACCTTGAAGCCCGGTGAGTCCGTCGGGACGAGGAAGGCCGAGATGCCGATGGGGCTTCCGGGTTCTCCGGAGGTGCGCGCGAAGATGATGTCGTGGGTGGCGTGATGCAGGCCGCTGTTCCATCGCTTCATGCCGTTGATGACCCACTCGTCGCCGTCGCGTACCGCGGTGGTCTCGAGGAAGGTGGCGTCGCTGCCGTGATTCGGTTCGGTCAGGCCGAAGGCCAGACGCTTGGTGCCGTCGAGAAATCCCGACATCCACTCCTTCTTCTGCTCCTCGGTGCCGAAGTCACGCATCATCAGCACGGTCGGGAAGTTGCCCACCACCGACGACTCGTTCTGCAGGTCGTTGTGCAGGCCGAGTCCCTTGGTGGCCAGATGTTCGCGAATGATGGCCATCTCGAGATTGGAGGCGTTGCGACCACCGAACTCCGGTGGCAGGGCCAGACGAAGCCACCCGGCGGCGTCGGCGCGGCGGCGCATCTCGCGCAACAAGTCCTCCCACTCGGGCCGGGGGACGCCATCGTTGTCGAAGTCGGTGCGGGCCCACTCGCGTCGATGGTCGAAGAAACGCTCGTTGTCCTCGGCCGCTTGCAGGGGCTCGATCTCACGCGCGATGAAGACGTCGAGTTCGTCGAGGGTGCGTTGAATCGACTCGGGAATGGCATAGTCCATGGTGTGACCGTAATCGCCTCCGTTCCGATCTCGGCCGGTCGGACGCCTCACGGCTACTCTTTCTGACGGTTCGTCAAAAACAACCGAGCCCCGCCGACTCCCATGACCATCACCGCCTCCCAAGACGCCGCCTTGCCGACCGACGATCGCGACTTTCGCGACCTGGTGCGCTCCTGGCTACGTGAGAACGTGGTCGGTGAGTTCGCCGCACTCCGAGGTCGCGGCGGTCCGGGCGACGAGGAGATCGGTTTCGAGATTCGCGTCGAGTGGGAAAAGGTGCTCGGTCGCGCCGGATGGATCGGCCTCGGGTGGCCGGTCGAGTTCGGCGGTCGTGGTGCCACGGTCGATCAGCAGATCATCTGGGCCGAGGAGTACGTGCGCGCGCAGGCGCCGGCCCGAACCAATCACATGGGCGAGAACCTTCTCGCGCCGACCATCATCGAATACGGCACTCCCGAACAATGCGAGCGCTTCCTACCCGGCATTCTGCGCGGTGACGAACGCTGGTGTCAGGGCTACAGCGAGCCGAACGCCGGTAGCGATCTGGCCAACGTGCAAACCAAAGCCCACCTCGACGGGGACCGCTGGGTGATCAACGGCCAGAAGGTCTGGACGTCCTTGGCGCACGTGAGTCACTGGTGTTTCGTCGTCGCTCGCACCGAGCCCGGTTCGCAACGACACGCCGGGCTGACCTTTCTGCTGGTGCCCATGGAGCAATCGGGGGTGGAGGTCCGCGCCATTCGCCAGATCACCGGGGGCGGCGAGTTCAACGAGACTTTCTTCACCGACGCCGAGACCGAGGCATCACTGGTGGTCGGTCGACCGGGCGCCGGCTGGGGCGTGGCCATGGCCCTACTGGGCTACGAACGTGGCATCTCCACCTTGGCCCAACAGGTGGGCTTCGAGCGCGAACTGCAGGACACCATCGCCTTGGCGCGTCGTTTCGGTCGCGCCGATGATCCGGTGCTACGCCAAAAGTTGGCCCAGGCTCACACCGGCTTGCAACTACTGAAGCTCAACGCTTTGCGGAGCATGTCGGCCAAGGGGGTGCCCGGCCCCGAGGCCAGCATCTCCAAACTGTTCTGGGGAACATGGCACCGCGACCTGGGCGAATTGATGATGGAGATCATGGGGCCGGCCGGACTGATCGCCGAGGCCCTCCCCTACGAACTCACCCTCGAGCAGAAGTTGTTCCTCTTCACGAGGTCCGACACCATCTACGGTGGTTCCAACGAGATTCAGCGCAATGTGTTGGGCGAGCGCGTTCTCGGACTTCCGCGCTGACTTCGTCAACTCTCGCCCAAACAACATCTCGGGGGAAACATGTCGACCAAGGAACCCACCTACGTGACCGGACATGGGCTGCTCACCGACAAGCGGGTGCTGATCACCGCGGCGGCCGGTAGCGGGATCGGTTCGTCGACCGCGCGTCGCTGCCTCGAGGAGGGTGCGCGAGTCGTCATCAGCGACAAGCACGAGCGTCGACTCGTCGAGACTGCCGCCGAGTTGGGAGCAGTCGGAATTCCCTGCGACGTCACCGACGAAGCCAGCGTCCAAAACCTGTTCGTCGTCGCCACCGAAGAATTGGGGGGCATCGACGTGTTGGTCAACAACGCCGGGTTGGGAGGAACGGCAGAACTGCACGAGATGACCGATGAGCAATGGGCGGTCGTTCTCGATGTCACCTTGAACGGCACGATGCGTTGCACTCGCGCGGCGTTGAACCTCATGTACGCGCAGGGGTCCGGGGTCATCGTGAACAACGCCAGTGTTCTCGGCTGGCGGGCTCAGGCAGGTCAAGCGCACTACGCCGCGGCCAAGGCCGGTGTCATGGCCCTCACACGTTGCGCCGCGATCGAGGCCGGTCCGCGGGGGGTGCGTATCAACGCGGTGTCACCGAGCATCGCGATGCACGCCAATCTGGCCAAAGTCACCAGCAACGAACTGCTGGCCGAGCTCACCTCGCGCGAGGCCTTCGGTCGGTACGCCGAGCCGTGGGAGATCGCCAACGTGATCGTGTTCCTCGCCAGCGACTACAGCAGTTACATGACCGGCGAAACCATCTCGGTCAGCAGTCAGCACCCGTGACCGCCGTATGAGCATCGACGTGCACATCGACGGCGCCGTCGCCGTGGTCACCATGAACCGGCCCGAGCGCAAGAACGCCTTCACGCGCGAGCAGTACGACGCGCTGGGATCCGCGTTGGCGCGTATCGACGCCGACGACACCCTGCGGGTGGCCGTGCTCACCGGCGTTGGTGCGGCGTTCAGTTCGGGCCAGGACCTGAAAGAGATGGCCGAGATGGCTACGGCCGTCGCCAGCGGAGACTCGGTCGCCGGAGGTTCCACCGGGGTCGGTGGATTCACGGTTCTGCTCGACGCGTTGGAGTCGTTCGGCAAGCCGCTCATCGCCGCCGTCAACGGCGTGGCCGTGGGCATCGGGATGACCTTGCTCCCCTATTGCGACATCGTGTTGATGGCGCGCTCGGCGCGAATGCGCGTTCCCTTCAGCGAACTGGGCGTGCCACCCGAGGCCGCCAGCAGCGTGTTGTTCGCCGATCGCGTGGGTTGGCAACGAGCGGCCGAGTTGTTGCTGACTTCGCGCTGGATCGACGCCGATGAGGCGGTGGCCATCGGTATGGCTCTGCGCGTCGAGGACGACGAGGCGTTGATGGGTTCGACGATGACCTTGGCCCACGACATCGCCTCGAAGTCGGCCTATTCCACCCGGGTGATCAAACGACTGATGGTGGCCGGCCGCGGAGACCGTACCCGCGAGGCCCGCACTCGCGAGGAGGCCCTGTTCGCCGCTTTGTTCCGAAGCGGAGAGTTCGGCCACTGAGAGGGTCCGCGCGCTCGTCGGTAGCGTCTCGGCCATGCCCGCCAACTCCGGGTCCGGACCCGCCACGACGAGAAAGGGCACCGATGCCCGTGCCCATTCGACGAGGACACCCGCCACGCGAGTCCGTCACGAAGGCCTCTTCGGCCGGTCGGGGCCGGAGAACAACGTCGAGGCTCGCATCGTCTCGTCAGTACCGGCCGAGGTCATGACGTTCAGTCCGGAGCGTTGAACGCACGTGGCTTTTCCCCATCCCACCATCGACGTGCCGGGCGATTGGCCCGCGGTTCGCCGAGAGGTCGAACGAGTGACCCTCCTCGACGCGCTCGGCGACGAATTGTCGCGCGGCCTGACCGGTGACCACTCCGTCGTTGCCGGACACGTCTGTGCCACCACATGGATCCTCGACCCCTCCGCCTCCCACACCCTGCTCGTGAAGCACCCGTCGCTGGGTTGGTCGACACCGGGAGGGCACGTCGAGCGAAACGAGTCCACACGGGACGCCGGGCTACGCGAGTTGGAGGAAGAAACCGGACTCACCGAATTCGACGTACGCCCGGTGCTCGACGGACCAGCGTTCGTGCACGCCACCGACCGCGACGGCGAACGACCGCATCGACACTGGAACGTGGCCTGGCTGTACGTCGCCGACCTCGACGCGCCGTTGAGCCCGATCGAAGGTGCTCGTTGGTGGCCGGTCGACGCGTTGCCCGACGGCACCGCCGACATCGCCGGGAAGATTTCCGAGTTGTCGGCCTTGCTCGCCGACTCTTGAACCCTCAGGCCCGTACGAGGCGACCGGGGCGAGCGCCAGTGTCGGCACCGTGGCGCCGGGTCACCACACCATCGACGATGGTGGCCACGTAACCCGTGGCGGTCTGTAACAAGCGGGTGCCACCAGCGGGCAGGTCGTCCTCGGCGTGGGGGAAGCCCAATGTCAACGCTTCCATGTCGATGATGTTGATGTCGGCCTTCTTGCCCTCGACCAGGACACCGCGGTCATGGAACCCCACCACGTCGGCGGTGTCATGGGTCTGCACCTTCACGGCCTGCTCCAAGGTCAACTTGGGGCCCCGACGACGGTCGCGGGCCCAGTGCGTCAGCACATAGGTGGGGATCGAAGCGTCACAGATCATGCGTACGTGGGCGCCCCCATCGGACAAGCCCGACACCGTCGCGGGGTGTTGCAACATTTCGTAGATCGCGTCTTGTGAGCCGCCCACGTAGTTGAAGAACGGCAACATCAAGAACGCATGTCCGTCGTCCTGGTTCAACAGGTCGTAGGCGAACGACAACGGGTCCTGGCCGGCGGCCTGGGCCAAGTTGGACACCAACAACTCGGGGCCGGGCTCGTAATCGGGCGGGGTGCCCATGGCGTACATCTTGTCCACCGACATCTGCAAGAACGCCCCGATGCCGTCGAATTGCTTGGTCGGATCGGCCGGTGCATCGGTCTCGGCGAGGATGCGAGCCTTCACGTCGCCGCGCCGCAGTTCCGCGCGCAGTTCGGGCATGGTCATCTTCGCTGCCCGGTCCATGAAGGTGGGTCGCTTGGAGAAAAAGTGATAACCGTCCCAGCCGATCATCATTCCGAACGGGCGGGCGGCGATCTGCGGGTGCATCCGACCGCCCCTGGCGTTGACGCGGTCGACGACGTCGAGGGCCTCGCGCCATGAATCGGCGTTCAACTCGTTCTGCAGCATCGCGAACGTCACCGGCAATCCGCTGCGCTCGGCGAGTCCGGCCATCCAGTCCACCTCACCGAGGAAGACGGGACGATCGAATTCGAGACCCTGCGGAGCGACCTCGAACAGACCGCCTCCGGCGGCCACCAAGGCGTCGGCCATACCTTGCAACTCGTCGAGGGCCGCGAACGTGCCGGGTACCGGTTCTCCGTCGCGCGCCTTGTGGTTGAGTGTGCGACTGGTGGAAAAACCCACCGCTCCGGCCTCACGAGCCTCGCGCACGATGCGGCCCATGGCCTCGATGTCGTCAGGAGTCGCGGCCTCATTGCGCGCACCACGGTCACCCATCACGTAGGCGCGCACCGACGCGTGCGGCACGTACGCGGCCACGTCCATGCTGTATCGCCGTGACGCGACAGCGTCCAGGTACTCGGGGAAGGTCTCCCACGACCACGTGATGCCCTCGTGCAACGCCGTGCCCGGAATGTCCTCGACCCCTTCCATCAGTTGCACCAACCATTCCTCGCGACCCGGGCGCACCGGGGCGAAGCCCACGCCACAGTTACCCATCACGATGGTGGTGACACCATGTCCCGACGTCGGTTCGAGTAGGTCGTCCCAGGACACCTGCCCGTCGTAGTGCGTGTGAATGTCGACGAATCCAGGGGTGACGACGCAACCGGTGGCATCGATGACCTCGGCCGCTGGCTCGTCGATGGTTGGCGCGATGCGCGCGATGCGACCGCCCTGCACGGCGAGGTCGCCCCGGAAACGGGTTGCTCCCGTGCCATCGACGATGGTCCCTCCACGAATGATCAGATCGAACATGTCTCCCCCTCGGTTCAGAGATTACAACTCGGACCCCTCTAGCCTGTGCTCGATGAGCGCAGTACCTTTCGCCCTCGACAGCGTGGAGGCCGTCGACGAGGCTCTCGGACGACACGGCTACCTGGCCGACCGCGGGCTGGCGACCTCGGTGTTCCTGGCGCTCACCTTGCAACGCCCGTTGTTGTTGGAGGGCGAGGCTGGTGTGGGCAAGACCGAGTTGGCCAAGGTGCTCGCTCGGCTGACCGGCGGAGAACTGATTCGCTTGCAGTGCTACGAGGGCATCGACGCCGCCCAGGCCGTCTACGACTGGGACTACTCGCGTCAACTCCTTCATCTGCGCGCCGCCGAAGCGAGCGGTGAGGCCGCCGGCCTGGGTGCTGACGCCCTGGAGAACCAGCTCTACCAGGAGCGCTTCCTGTTGCGCCGGGCGGTCTTGCGCGCGCTTTCACCGGCTGTCCTCCCGCCGGTGTTGTTGATCGACGAGATCGATCGCGCCGACGACGAGTTCGAGGCGTACCTACTCGAGGTCCTGTCGGACTTCCAGGTGACCATTCCCGAACTCGGTACGTTCACCGCACCTCGACCACCCATCGTGGTTCTCACCTCCAACCGCACGCGAGATGTCCACGACGCTCTGAAGCGTCGTTGCCTCTATCACTGGGTCGAGCATCCCTCGTTCGAGCGCGAGGTGGCCATCGTTTCCCTACGTGTCCCCGAGGTGAACGGGAACCTGGCCCGCCAGTTGGCTGCCGCCACCGAGGCGATGCGCGCCATGCAGTTGTACAAGCCCCCGGGCGTCGCTGAGACCATCGACTGGGCCACCGCACTGGGCCGCCTCGGCGTGACCTCCCTCGACGAGGACAGCGTGCGCTCCACCCTGGGAACCGTGCTCAAGTACCGCGAGGACCAAGAACGCGTCGAGGCCGCCGACATGGCCGAGATCGTGAGGTCGGCGGTGCGACGCGCCCTCGTCGCTTGACATGAACGCCTCCGTCGCGAACGGAGCGGTCGTCTCGCCCGCCGAGCGTATGGCGGTGGCGTTCACCCGGGTGTTGCGCGGAGCAGGTATCGCCACCCCCATCGGCAACGTGATCACCTTCACCGAGTCGATCGCTCGTCTTGGCATGAATCGACGCGACGACGTGTACTGGGCCGGACGCGCCACGCTGATTCGTCGCCCCGAGGACATCGCCTTGTTCGATCGGGTGTTCGAGGTTTTCTGGAACTCCCGTCGCACCGAGTCCTCTGACGTCGAGGCGGAGACCTTTCATCTGACGATCAACATGGATGCCGCCGATGACTCGTCGGATGATGGTCGAGCGAACGTCGCCGACGACGGCGACGGGTCCATGACGTTGCGCTTTTCCTCCATCGAAACGTTGCGCACGAAGGACTTCGCCGCCTACTCCCCGTCGGAGCTGCAACTTGCCCAGGTCTTGATGGCGAGGCTTCGTCTCGTCGGCACACCACGTTCCTCGTTTCGTATGACCCCGGGCTCGAAACGCGGTCGACCGGACCTACGACGCACGGTGCGCTCCAGCCTGCGCACCTCCGGTGAGCCCATCACCCGACATCATCTGGAAAACGACCAGCGTCTCCGACGACTCGTTCTGTTGCTCGACATCTCCGGCTCGATGGAGCCGTACGCGCGCGCCCTGTTGCGCTTCGTTCAAGCCGCCGTGGCCGGGCGTCAGAAGGTCGAGGCTTTCGCCATCGGCACCCGTCTCACGCGCGTCACGCGCGAATTGGGGGCCCGCGATCCCGACAAGGCACTTCGACTGGCGTCGAGTCGAGTCCACGACTGGAGTGGGGGCACCCGACTGGGCGAGTGCTTACGGCACTTCAACGACGAATGGGGCGTGCGGGGCGTGGCCCGTGGTGCGATCGTGGTGGTGCTCAGCGACGGCTGGGACCGGGGCGACCCCGAGCTCTTGGCCGAACAGATGCGGCGTCTGCAGCGGGTCAGTTTTCGCACGATCTGGGTGAACCCGCTGAAGGTGTCCCCGGGCTACGCACCGTTGGCCCGCGGGATGGCGGCGGCGATGCCGTACGTCGATCGCTTCGTGGAGGGACATTCCCTCGAGGCCATGGAGCGCCTCGCCCACGAGATCGGCTCGTGAGAGGTGCCGCCCATCGACGGTTCACGGCAGACTGTGGAACATGCGTGAGATCCTCGACGACATCGACCGCTGGCGATCGGCGGGCAAGAAGGTGGCCGTCGCGCGCGTCATAAACATCGAGGGCTCCGGACCGCGTGATCCCGGGGCGGCCATGGCGGTGAACGAGGATGGCGAGGTCACCGGTTCGGTCAGCGGCGGCTGCGTCGAGGGGGCCGTGGTGAGCGAGGCGCTCGACCTGATCAACGACGGGGGCCCCGGTCGCATGGTGTCATTCGGTTATTCCGACGACGAGGCCTTCGCCGTGGGACTCACCTGCGGTGGCGTCATCCGCCTCTACCTCGAGCGACTCGACTGGTAGTCATGTCGCTCTACGAAGAGTTTCGCGCGCACGTTCGAGCACAAACGCCGGTGGCCCTGGCCACCATCGTCGAGGGTCCCGGCGTGGGCGCGAAACTACTGGTGGCCCGGGTCGATGGCGACGAAATCGTGTCCGGAACGCTCGGTCATCGGGACCTCGATCGCGTGGTGGCCCGAGACACTTCCGGAGAATTGGAGGCTGGTCGCACCGGTGTGCGCCACTACGGACCCGAGGGTCAGGCCACCCCCGAGGATCTGGTGGACACCCCCACGGTCGTGGTCTTCATCGAGAGTTTCTCTCCGCCACCGCAGATGTGGATCTTCGGGGCGGTCGACTTCACGGCCGCGCTCGCACGCGTGGCCAAGGTGCTCGGCTATCGCGTGACGGTGTGTGATGCCCGTGAGGTCTTCGCCACCACGCGACGCTTTCCCATGGCCGACGAGGTCATGGTCACCTGGCCCACGCCGATGTTCGATTCTCGCGGTCACACGCTCGGCCCGCGCGACGCGGTGTGCATCCTCACCCACGACCCGAAGTTCGACGTACCCGCCGTTCGAGGTGCGCTGGCGACGGGTGTGGGCTACATCGGGGTCATGGGCAGTCGCAAGACCCACGCCAAGCGCCTCGAGCGGTTGGCCGACGTGGGTGTGTCGTCGGCCGAACAGTTGTCCCGACTGATGTCGCCCATCGGCCTCGACCTCGGCGGCCGCACGCCGGAGGAAACCGCCATCGCCATTTGTGCCGAGATCATCGCCCGTCGCACCGGACATTCGGCCTCCAGCTTGAAGCAGACCAGCGGCTCCATTCACTCCTGACGGGCCGGCTCACTCACCGGACCCGCTGACGCGCGTCAGACGTCGAGGACCACCAGGTCGTGATTCACGTGGTTCATCGGGTCGGGATCGTCGTTGGTGACCACCACAATGTCTTCGAGGCGCATTCCCCATTTGCCGGCCACGTAGATGCCCGGTTCGACGCTGAACGCGTGTCCGGCTTCGAGCAGCAAGGTGTTACCACTCACCATGTAGGGGTCTTCGTGAGCGCCCATGCCGATGCCGTGACCGGTCCGATGAATGAAGTACTCGCCATAACCGGCGGCATCGATGACGTCGCGAGCGGCACGGTCGACGTCCTCACACGGTGTACCCACGGTGGCGGCGCGCACTCCGGCGGCCTCGGACTGCTTCAACACCGCGTAGGCCTCGGCGATGTCGCCCGGCACGGGACCCAGATGAACGCACCGGGTGATGTCACTGCAGTAGCCGTTCAAGGTTCCACCGAAATCACACAACACGATCTCGCCGCGCCGGATGACCCGTGATCCCGGATGGTGATGCGGACTGGCGGCGTTCTCTCCGGCGGCGACGATGGCGAAGTTGACCACATCGTGCCCCTCGGACAACAAGCGCGCCGAGATGTCGGCCGACACCTGAGCCTCGGTGCGACCGACCAGATCGATCTCGCCGGCCTGAAGTTGCGACGCCACGCGATCAGCGGCGGCACCGGCGACCTTCAACGCGGCGATCTCGGCGGCATCTTTGCGCATGCGGATGGGACCCAACACATCGACCGCGCGACGGAAGACGGCTCCCGGCAACATCGGCATCAGATCCACCAGGAAACGCGCCCACATCGTGTCCCCGATGGCCAACACCTTGGCGCACGAGGATGCCGTCACCAGCGAGGCCGTGAGAGCCACCGGATCCTCGGTCTCGCCCCACGGCGCCATGTCGAACACCGCGGGTAGATGGTTCACCCGGGGGGCTTCGAGGCGGGGAATCACCAACGTGGCGTCCCCGTCGACGGGTAACACCAACATCGTGAGTCGCTCCAGTGGCATGGCGTGATAGCCCGTGAGATAGGGCATGTCGAGGCCGACGGACAACAAGGTGACGTCGATCCCCTGCTCGCGCATGGCGCGACGGGTGCGGTCGATGCGATCGGAGAAAACCTTCACGTCGGTGATCGGCTCAGAGACGATCGAATGTCCACTCACGACCCTCAAACTAGCGGTCGACCTCGAGTCAGTCGTGCCCGTGTCGGGTCCGTTGGTCACAATCCGACGCGGCCCGATGGCCCCGCGGTCGTCGAGTCAACGGCGCACGACCAACGAGACCGGCACGGTCGTTTGCGCCGCCTGCTTGGCGTGATAACTGGATCGGGTCAGCGGACTGGACTCCACGTGTCCGATGCCCAGACTCTCACCCACGCTTTTCCAGCGGGCGAACTCGTCGGGATGGATCCAGCGCGCCACCGGAAGATGGTACGACGTGGGGCGCAGGTACTGACCGATCGTCACGATGTCGACGCCGACGCCGGCCAAGTCGGCCAGACAACCATCCACCTCCTCGACGGTTTCGCCCATTCCCAACACCAACCCCGACTTCACCACGAGCCCGGCCAACTTGGCGTGAGCCAACACACCCAGGCTTCGTGCGTAACCTGCCGACGGTCGCACCGCTCGCTGCAGTCGAGCCACCGTCTCGATGTTGTGGTTGAACACGTCGGGACGGGCGACCACCAACGAATCGATCGACGACGCATCACCCTTGGCGTCGGAGACCAGTGTTTCGACCCTGGTGTGCGGATTGCGTTCACGGATGGCCCGCACGCACTCGGCCACATGGGCGAAACCACCATCACTCAAATCGTCGCGTGCCACCATGGTGAGCACCGCGTAAGACAGACCCATTCGCTCCACGGCCTCGGCCACTCGAGCCGGCTCGTCCATCGCCGGTGGCTCGGGCTTACGGGTGTCGACCAAGCAAAAGCCACAGGCACGAGTACAGCGCTCACCGAGAACCATGAAAGTCGCGGTGCCGTCCTTCCAACATTCCGACAGGTTCGGGCAGCCGGCTTCCTCGCACACGGTCACCAGATCGAGGTCGGCGAGAGTGCGCTTGATGCGAAGCACGTCCTCGCCGATCTTCACCCGCGGGCGCAACCACTCGGGTTTGCGATCGGCGATCTCCAGACCGGCGTTCACACCGGCATCGGCCAGACGACCGAGCAAGCGGACCGGTTCCCCCGGACCCTCACCGCGCGAGAATCGAGACAAGTCCTCCGGGCGATGGACCCAGACCACGTCCTGGCGTTCGCACGCACCCTGGCCCCACTTCTCGGCGGCCAATCGGGCGACGATGTCGACCACGGTTTTCATGTCGACGTCGAAACCCTCCTCCCGCAGAGACGTGACCGGGAGGTCCGCGATGCCACACGGAACGATGTGCTCTCGCATGAACGTCATGTCGGGGTCGATGTTCAACGCGAAACCGTGCATGGTGCGACCGTGCGCCAGACGCACACCGATGGCACTGATCTTGCGAACTCGGTCGGTGCCGACGTCGAGCCAGACGCCGGCGTAACCCTCCATGCGACCCACCCCGTCCACCCCGATCTCCCGGAGGGTGTCGATCACCAATTGCTCGACCTCACACACGTGTTGCGAGGCGCCAATGGCATTCTCGATGTTCAAGATGGGATAGCCGACCAGTTGACCGGGACCGTGATAGGTGATGTCACCCCCGCGTTTGACCGCGACGAAGTCGGCCCCGAGAGCGGCCGGATCACATCTCAGGTTCTTGTCCAGTTCGGCCCGCGGCCCGTAGGTGAAGACGTGCGGATGCTCGAGCAACAAAAGGTGCGACTCGGACCCGTTTTCGAATAGTGCGGTCTGCAACTCCAACGCCTCGCGATACGCGACGCGCCCGACCCAACGAACACGCAACATGGCCTAAATCTCGCTCGACCAGTCGCGGGTCTCGAGAATTTCTTTCACCCGCACCAGAAAACCCGCCGCGTATGCACCGTCGAATGCACGATGGTCCCAGCTCATGGCCAGATGTCCGACCGGATGAATGGCGATGCTCTCGCCTCCACCGGGCACCGACACGACCACCGGCTTGCGCACGATGGCGTCGCTGGACAAGATCGCGACCTGTGGTTGATTGATGATGGGCATCGTGAGCACGCTTCCCGCCGAGCCGTTGTTGGAGATGGTGAAGGTGCCGCCTTGAATCTCGTCGGGACCCAACTTGCGACTCTTGGCCCGAGACGCCAGATCGCTGATCTCGCGCGCGATGGCCCGCAGACGCTTGCCCTCGGCCCCACGAATGACCGGAACCAGCAGACCCTGCCCGTCGAGGTCGACGGCGACGCCGAGATCGACGTAGCGATGGATCACCAAATCGGTCCCCGAGATGCTGGAGTTCATGTGCGGAAAGTCGGCCAACGCGTCGACCACGGCGCGCGAGATGAACGGCAAGTAGGTGAGGCTGAAGCCCTCGGCCGACTTGAACTCGAACTTCGTGCGCGAACGGGTCCGATCCACGTTGAAGTAATCGACCTCGACCACGCTGAACGCGTGGGGGCTGACGCTCTTGGACATGACCATGTGCGAACCGGTGAGTTGACGAATCTTGGACAACGGCACCACATCGTCGCGCTCACCAACGCGCACGCTCCGAGCCGGCGTGAGCGGAGCCGAGGCCGTCGGCACCGCAACCACCGCGGTGGGTGGCGACGCGGCCGGGGAGGCTGGTGGCGACGCGGCCGACAGTTTGTCGACGTGATCGAGAACGTCCTCGCGGGTGACGCGACCACCAGGCCCGGTGCCCCGGATGCTGTCGACGTTCACGTTGTGCTCGGCCACCAAGCGTCGCACGACGGGCGAAAGCAACCGTTTGTCGTTGCCCGAAGCAGCGGCCGGTGCGGGAGTCGGGGACGAGACACTGGGTCGGGTAGGTACCGATTCGGGAGCCATCGTCGACACGACAGCCTCGACCGGGGCCGCGGGCGCGGCGGGCGCGGGGGTCGCGGCGGGCGCGGCGGGCGCGGGGGGCGCGGCGGAGTCGGTCGCGCCGACCACGGCGATCACGGCACCCACCGGCACGGTGTCACCCTCGGGCACGCGAATCTCGGTGAGCACGCCAGCGATCGGTGACGGAACTTCGGTGTCCACCTTGTCGGTCGACACCTCGAACAACGGCTCGTCGGCGGCCACCGAGTCGCCCACCTTCTTGAACCAACGCGTGATGGTTCCCTCGGTGACCGTTTCGCCGAGTTGAGGGAGCGTTACCTCTGCCATGACCGTGTCGTCCTTCGTTCGTGTTCGGGCTGCGCGCTCGTTCGTTACGCGTTCAGACTACGGCCGGTCATCGACAGCACGGTCTCGCCGAACAATTCGCTCAAACTCGGGTGGGGCTGAATGAACTCGGCGACCTCGGCGACCGTGGCTTCCCAGTTCACCGCCAGGTAACCGCCCGACAGTTGTTCGGTGACCCACGGCCCGACCATGTGGACGCCGAGAATCTGACCGGCGGTTCCGTCGGGATTCTTCTTGGCGACGATCTTCACGAGGCCGTCGATCTCCCCCAGAATCTGGGCCCGGCTGTTGGCGCGGAACGGATGCTTGGCCACCACCACATCGAGTCCGGCCACCTTGGCCGCATCCTCGCCCGGACCGGCCCACGCCACCTCGGGATGGCAGTAGATGGCCCACGGTACGCGGTCGTAAGCGATCGGCAACGGGTCTTCGCCGAGCATGTGCTTGACCGCCAGGATCGCCTCGGCGTAAGCGACGTGGGCCAACTGGGGGGTGTTGATCAGGTCACCGACGGCGTAGACACCGGGTTCGTTGGTACGACACCACGGGTCGACATCGACGAAACCGCGATCGGTGACGACGACGCCGGTGCCCACCAGACCGAGCAAGTCGGCGTGCGGTCGTCGGCCCACCGACACCACCACCACATCGACTTCCAATGTTTCACCCTCTCCGAAGGTGACGACGGTGCCACCCGTGGTCGTGGGGGCATGACTCTTCACGGCTACGCCGGTGCGGATGTCGATGTTCTTCTTCTTGAACGACTTCACCACGACGTTGGCAACATCGGTGTCGAGACCCGGAAGGATCTGGGGTAAGCCCTCGAGAATCGTGACCGTCGCACCGAGGTCGGCGAACGTGGAGGCGAACTCGCATCCGATCGCGCCACCACCGATGACCGCCACTCGCGCCGGCACGTACTCGAGGTCGAGCACTTCGTCGCTGGTCATGATGGGACCGCCTCGATCGAAGCCCGGAAGGGTGCGCGGCACCGAACCGGCCGCCAGGATCACGTGCGCACCTCGAATGGAGGGCGACGACCCGTCGGCCATGGAAATCTCGACGGTGCGATCGGGACCCAACGAACCGGTGCCGTTGAAGACCGTGACCTTACGGGCCTTGCACATACCGCCGATGCCCTTGACGAGTCCCTCGACGATCTTGCGCTTGCGTGCCTGAGTCTTGGCGAAGTTCACCGATGGTGCCGACGCTTCGATTCCGAAGTCGGACGCGTGAGCCACGTGGCGGTACACCGAAGCGGTCTCGAGGAACGCCTTGGCGGGAATGCACCCGCGGTTCAGACACGTCCCGCCGAGAGCGTCGCGCTCGACCAAGGCCACGTTCATGCCCGCCGATGCCGCATACAAGGCGGCGCCGTAGCCACCGGGACCACCACCGATCACCACCAGGTCAAATTGCTCGGCCGTACGGACCACCTCCGACATCTTCGCGCCCGTGGCGCTGTGCGTGAACAACGGTAGCCGTCAGTCGGGTCGGGCCACGGGGCTCATGACCCATTTCATGCGCCGAATCCGACGATTCGCCGCCGACTCAGGGGGCCCAGCGACGCAACTCCCCACCTCGCTGATAGGCCACGTACTGAGCGGCCTCGACCGCTGGAAAGCGTAAGGTGCACCGGATTTCGACGCCGCCGTCGGGGACGACGGTTGTGGCATCGCACGCACCCTCGAACACCGCCGCCGTGGGTTCGCTCAGTTCACCGTCACCCAACAAAGACCAACCCTCGAGAACTGCCGCACCGGACACTCCCGACATCTCGACGGCGACCTCGACCCCCGATGAGGTGCCTTCGATAGTGCTCACCATCACCGACATGTCGCCGATCAACGCCTCATCGCCCAACTCCAGGACCGGAACGTCGGTGCGATCCGAGGCTACCTGGAAGAGTTTGATCCCGCCGGCCAACACGATCAGAAGTCCGCATCCGACCGACAACAACAGCAAAGTGCGGGTCTTCACGACTCTGCAGGCTAGAGCCCGAGACGACCGCGCGACTCACCACGTGGTTAGCATCATCTCGTGACATTCGAACGCGAGTCGGCGAACGACTCAAGCGAATCCGTCGACTCCCCCGTGTCCGACGCCGACCCAGTGGGCGACGGTCAACACGGCGGACACAAGGCGGGCACGGGCGCTCTCGCGCTCGGCGCACTGGGCATCGTGTACGGCGACATCGGCACCTCGCCCTTGTACGCGTTCCGAGAAGCGTTCGATCACCAGAAACTCGACGCGTCGAACCCCGTGTACCCCTTCGGAGTGGCGTCATTGGCCTTTTGGTCCCTCGTGATCATCATCTCCATCAAGTACCTCACCTTCGTGATGAAGGCCGACAATCGCGGCGAGGGCGGAATCCTCGCCCTCACCGCGATGGTGATGCCCAAAGGCACCCTGAAGGGCCGGGGTCGTATCGTCGTCGGCCTCGGAGTTTTCGGCACGGCACTGCTCTACGGGGACGGACTCATCACGCCGGCGATCTCGGTGCTGAGTGCCGTGGAGGGCGTCAAAGAGGCCACCTCCGCCCTCGATGACCTCATCATCCCCGCTGCAGTGGTCATCCTGGCCGTGCTGTTCCTCGTGCAGAGGCGTGGAACTGCCGGCATCGGACGCATCTTCGGTCCGGTGATGATGGTGTGGTTCACGGTCCTCGGCTTGCTCGGCCTCGCTCAACTGTTGGAGGACGCGAGCGTCCTGAAGGCCGTCAACCCGGTGTACGCGTTGGACTTTTTCGCCGAATCACCCATGAAGTCGTTCCTGACGTTGGGTTCGATCTTCCTCGTGGTGACCGGCGGTGAGGCTCTGTACGCCGACATGGGCCACTTCGGTCGTCGCCCCATCATGTGGAGTTGGTACGGAATCGTGCTTCCCGGACTGCTGCTCAACTATTTCGGACAGGCCTCTCTCATCTTGAACGATCCCGAGGCGGTCGAACGCCCCCTTTTCAAGATGGCCCCCGAATGGGGAGTGTTGCCGTTGGTCGTGTTGGCCACCTTGGCCACCGTCATCGCCTCCCAAGCCCTCATCTCCGGCGCGTTCTCGCTCACGGTGCAGGCGGTTCAGTTGGATTACCTGCCGCGCGTGAAGATCCGGCACACCTCGTCCACGCAGCGGGGTCAGGTCTATGTGCCCCTCGTGAATTGGTTGCTCATGATCGGCTGTATCGGACTCGTGGTGGTGTTCCGATCATCCAAGTCACTCGCATCGGCCTACGGAATCGCCGTCACATCCACGATGCTGGTCACCACGTTGCTGTTCTACGAGGTGTGTCGCAAGCGGTGGGGTTGGTCGAACTGGAAGGCGTTGGCGGTGTGCATTCCCCTCGCCACCGTCGACGCAGCATTCCTCGGGGCCAACATCCCCAAGATCCCGCACGGCGGTTGGTTCCCGTTGGCCGTGGCCATCGTGCTCTTGGTGCAGATGACGACTTGGCATCGTGGTCGCCAACTGGTGGCGGCCCGCATCAACCGCGGCGAGCGTCCGATCGTCGAAGTACTGGACGAGCACGTGGACGTGGCCCGCGTAGCCGGCACCGCGGTTTTCATGTTCAAGGACTTGGGAAAGGCTCCACCGGCACTGGTCAACAACCTCAAGCACAACAAGGTTCTGCACAAGTGCACGCTGATCGTCGCCGTGCAAACCGCCGAGATCCCCCGCGTGGATCCCCGCGAGCGAACCGTTGTCACCAAGGTGGAGCCCGGGGTGTTCCAGATCCTCCTGCGCTTCGGCTTCATGGAGGAACCCGACGTGATCGCCGCGCTTTCGGATATCCACGAACGCGGCTTCGACTTCGACCCCGAGCATGCCACGTTCTTCCTCGGTCACGAATCGATCGTCGCCGGCAAGGCACCGGGCATGAACCCGCTAGCCGAGCAACTGTTCGTGCTACTCAATCGCGGTGCTGACAGCGCCGGTCGCTTCTTCAACCTGCCCAGGGACCAGATCTTCGAGGTCGGTTCGCACGTCGAGATCTAGACGTCACGATTCGCTCCGGTCTCTCACCGAGCCCACCACGGTCGTAGCCTGACGTCATGGTCACGCGAACAATCGCCATCACCGGAGCCAGTGGTCTCATCGGCTCTGCTCTTGCCTCGCGCCTGACGTCCGCCGGCGATCGCGTCGTCCGATTCACCCGCACCGGGACCAGTTCGGATTCGACGATCGCCTGGGATCCGGCGGTGGGCCGCATCGATGCCGATCGTTTGAAGGGCGTCGACGCGGTGGTGCACCTGGCTGGCGCCGGCATCGGCGACAAGCGTTGGACCGACGACTACAAGCGCCAAATCCTCGACAGTCGCACCAAGAGCACCGCTCTCTTGGCATCGGCGATGGCGAGCCTCGCCGACGGCCCGCGCGTCTTGTTGTCCGGTTCGGCCATCGGTTACTACGGAGAATCTCTCGACACCGAGTTCGACGAGTCGTCGGCTGCGGGAACGGGTTTCCTCGCCGACGTGTGCGTCCGATGGGAGCAAAGCGCCGCCCCGGCCGTGGCGGCGGGAATTCGCACCGCCTACTTGCGCACCGGCATCGTGCTCAGCCCCGCGGGAGGAGCTCTCAAGAAGTTGTTGCCGTTGTTCAAGCTGGGCGCCGGAGGTCGGATGGGCTCGGGACGCCAGTGGCAGAGTTGGATCTCGATCGACGATGAAGTGTCGGCGATCGACCACCTCTTGCGTACCGACGTCAGCGGCGCCGTCAACCTGACCGCCCCCACGCCGACCACCCAGGCCGAGTTCACGCGCGTGCTCGCCAAAGTTCTCAAGCGGCCGGCGTTGTTGCCCGTTCCCTCTTTCGGACCCCGCCTGCTGCTCGGTGGCGAGTTGGCCGATGCGCTCTTGTTCACGGGGCAAAAAGTGATGCCCGGAGTTCTCGCGTCGAGCGGTTATTCGTTCATTCATGGCGATCTCGAAACCGCGTTGCGTCATCTTCTGAAGCGCTGACATGGCCGCTCCGTTACCCGAGCGTTGCGACGTGGTGGTGGTGGGAGCCGGTTTGGCCGGATTGTCAGCGGCTCGACTGCTCCACGAGCGGGGTCTCGAGGTCACGGTGCTCGAGGCCTCAGACGGAGTCGGGGGTCGCGTGCGCACCGACCGTGTCGACGGCTTCCTCCTCGATCGAGGCTTCCAAGTGCTACTCACCGCGTATCCGGAACTGAAAGTCCAATTCGACGTGGATGCGCTCGATCTTCGGGCTTTCGATCCCGGCGCGTTGGTCTGGATGGGCGGGCGTGGGTACACCGTGTCGGATCCTTTCCGCAAACCGTCGACCTTGCTCGCCACCGCCACGGCGCCCGTTGGCACGCCTCTCGACAAGGGCCGAATCGCGGTGCTGCGCTCGCGGGTTCGACGGGGAGACGGATCGCAACTGTTGCGCGGCGAGGACATGACCACCGCCGAGATGCTCCGCGGGGCCGGATTCTCCGAGCGAATGCTGCGGTGTTTCTTCACTCCCCTGGTCGGCGGCATCCAACTGGACCCGCACCTCGACGCTTCCCGACGCATGTTCGACGTGGTGTTCCGCATGCTCAGCCAGGGTGACGCGGCCGTTCCCGCGCAGGGAATGGGTGCCATCCCGGCACAACTGGCCGGCCGCATCGACGCCCGATCGATTCACCTGTCGACCCCGGTGACCGCGATTCACTCCGATGGCGTCGAGGTGGCGGGGCGACACATCGACGCGCGTGCGGTGCTGGTGGCCACCGAGGGCCCGGCCGCGGCATCGTTGCTCGGATTGCCGGCGGTCCGTTCGCGTTCGGTGTCCTGCGTCTACTTCGCCGCCGACGAGGCCCCCAGCGCTTCACGGTACATCATCCTCGATGGTTCGGCCGCTGGTCCGGCCCTGAACATCGCAGTGATGAGCAACATCAGCGGGTGTTACGCACCCGCGGGCCGTCACCTGATCGCGGCCGCTGTTCCGGGGCCTCTGCAAGACGGCCTCGAGGCCACCGTGCGCGAGCAGATGGCGCGGATGTTCGGGCCCCGGGCTCGGTCGTGGACCCATCTGCGCACGTACCGCATCGCCCATGGACAACCCGACCAAAGCCCGCCCTTCTCGCCGAAGAAACGAGTCCGTTTGCGTGACAACATCTTCGTGGCCGGAGACCACCGCGACACCGCGTCCATCCAGGGGGCGTTGTTCTCGGGTCGTCGAGCGGCCGATGCCGTGTACGCCCACCTCACCAACACTCATTGAAGGAGCAAGTCATGTCGAGTTCAGAACCCCGGAAAGCCGATGCGAACAAAATCGTCTCCGTGACCATGAAGGTGAACGCCGATGCGTCCTCCATCTTCGATCTCCTCGCCGATCCGTCCAAACACGGTGAGATCGATGGATCGGGCTCCGTTCAGAACGCCTCGTCGACGGCTCCCGAAAGACTGTCGTTGGGCGCCAAGTTCGGCATGGACATGAAAATCGGGTTGAAGTACAAGATCACCAACGAGGTCGTGGAGTTCGACGAACCACGGCGCATCGCTTGGCGCCACTTCGGTGGACACGTGTGGCGCTACATCCTCGAACCCGTCGACGGTGGCACGATGGTCACTGAGCAATTCGATTGGAACGGCTCGAGGTCCCCGTTGATGATGCGGGTCATGAACTACCCCGACAAGAACCGTGTCTCGATCGAGAAGACCTTGAAGCGGCTCGCCGATCGATTCGCGCCGTGAGTGCCGATCCTGCCGCCATCGACCACGTCATCCGGGCGCGTCGCACCAACATGTTCGTCGACCGCGAGCGACCGGTTGCCGAGCGCATCATCACCGAACTGTGTGAACTGGCCACTTGGGCCCCCAACCACAAGCGCACCTGGCCTTGGCGCTTCGCGTCGGTCGTCGGTGCCGGTCGGTCCCGACTCGGCCACGTGGTGTCGAACGCCATGGCCGCCCACGGCGACGACCCGGCCAAGGTCACCAAGGCCCTCACCAAGTACGAGCGCACCCCGAACATCTTGATCATCGGATCGATTCCCGGCGACTCCGATGAGCGCACCGCCGAGAACCGAGATGCCGCGGCGGCGGCGGCCCAGAATCTGATGCTGGCCGCCACCGCGCGCGGAATAGCCACGTATTGGGGCTCGTGTCCCAAAGGCTCGCACGAGGCGGTGGCCGAGTTCGCCGGTTTCGAGCGCGGTACTCACATCGCGGGAATCTTCTATGTCGGGTACGAAGCCACGTCAATGGAGACGCCGACTCGACCGGCACCACTCATCACGCGGATCTCGGATTGATCAGGGCTGGTAGATCCCGAACACCTCGCGCAGAGCATTGCTGATCTCGCCCAAGGTGGCACCGGCTCGCAACGCCTCCTTCATCGGGTACAAGAGGTTGTCACTGGTTTTGGCCGCATCGACCACCGCGTCGAGGGTCGCTTTCACCTTGGCTTGGTCGCGCGCGGCCTTGTAGTCACCAAGACGATTCTTTTGTCCCCGCTCGAGGGCGGGATCGATCGGGAACACCTCGGGCTCGGGGTCGTCGTCGACGCCGAACTTGTTGACACCGACGATGACACGCTGGTCGTCGTCGATCGATTTGGCGTACTCGTAGGCGGCCTGCTCGATCTCGTCCATCTGATAGCCGGCCTCGATGGCCGCGACCGCACCACCCATCTCATCGATGCGCGTGATGTACTCCAGGGCCAAACGCTCGATCTCATCGGTGAGGCTCTCGACCAGGTAGCTGCCAGCCATCGGATCGGGGGTGTCGGCGATGCCACTCTCGTAACCGATGATCTGCTGGGTGCGCAGCGCGATGCGCGCGGCGCGTTCCGTCGGAAGGCTGAGCGCCTCGTCGAAACCGTTCGTGTGGAGGCTCTGGGTTCCACCCATCACCGCGGCCATGCTCTGCAGAGCCACACGAACGATGTTGTTCTCGGGTTGCTGGGCCGTGAGTGTGCTGCCACCGGTCTGGGTGTGGAACCGGAGCAACTTGCTGGACTCTTTCTTGGCCCCGAAACGATCGTTCATGAGGCGGTACCAGATGCGACGGGCGGCTCGGAACTTGGCCACCTCCTCGAAGAAATTGTTGTGCGCGTTCCAGAAGAAGGACAAGCGCGGGGCAAAGTCGTCCACGTCGAGTCCGGCGTCGATGGCGGCTTCGACGTAGGCGATGCCGTTGGCGATGGTGAAAGCGATCTCCTGCACCGCCGTCGATCCGGCCTCACGAATGTGGTATCCGGAGATGGAGATGGTGTTCCACTTCGGGACGTGCTTGGCGCAGTACTCGAAGATGTCGGTGATGATGCGCATGCTCGGCCGTGGCGGGTACACGTACGTACCGCGGGCGATGTATTCCTTCAACAAGTCGTTCTGAATGGTCCCGCTGATGGACGTGGAGGGCACGCCCTGCTCCTCGGCCACCAGTTCGTACATGAGCAGCAGAATCGCGCCGGTGGAGTTGATGGTCATCGACGTGGTGACTTTGTCGAGGGGCAGGTCCTTCAGCAACAGACGCATGTCGGCCATCGAGTCGATGGCCACGCCCACCTTGCCCACCTCGCCCTCAGCGCGAGGATGATCCGAGTCGTACCCCATCTGGGTCGGAAGGTCGAAGGCGCACGACAAGCCGGTCTGTCCGGCGCCGAGAAGGAACTTGAATCGCTCGTTGGTGGATTCCGCCGTACCGAAGCCGGCGTATTGGCGCATCGTCCACAACTTGCCGCGGTACATGGTGGGGTACACGCCCCGCGTGTACGGGGGTTTGCCCGGCTCACCCAGTTGTGCGGCGGCATCGAAGCCGGCCAAGTCGGCCGCGGTGTACAAGGCCTTGATTTCGATACCGGAGTCGGTGCGGATGTCGTCACTCATGAACTCGACTGTACGGGGCGAACCCGTCCGTCATCTATCTCGGCGCCACGCGACCCGATACCGAGCCGAACCGCGGCCTCAGCCCGCCGCGACCAGGGCGATCTCCATTCGCCATTCCGCGCGCGCCAACGCGGGAACGGTGATCAACGTGCTGGCGGCGCGATGTGCGCCGAGCGCGGAATCCCGAGCCGCCATCACCGGGGCCAGTGGTTCGCCGACCACGACATAGGTGGTCACCGAGACGATATCGGTCACCTTCATCTCGGCCTGTTCGAGAATGGCCCGAACGTTGAGCCACACCGTGGCCGCCTGCTCGGCCAGATCGGAGGGCACCGTTCCATCGACGGCTATCGGCACGATCCCCGACGTGTGCAGAAGTCGTGAAGGTCCGACGCTCAGGATCGCGTGCGCGTAGTTGGCAGCGGTCGGGGCGATGCCGGCGGGGGCGATCTCCAGGTTCATGGGACGATTGTGCCACCACCGGGCCCACCGTCCCGCTCGTCACGGACCCTGGTGGGTGACGCGCCGTATCGGGTCTAGTCTTTGGCCCGTGACCACCAACGCCGAATCACCTCTCGTCGCCGCCCAAGGCGGCAACACCAACTTGCTGACGATGCCCTCGTTCAACACCGTCGAGGAGGAGCGCGCCTATCGCAAATCGCGTCTGGCCGGGGCCTTGCGCATCTTCGGTCGCCTGGGCTTCGGCGAGGGCGTGGCCGGACACATCACCGTGCGCGACCCTGAGAAGCCCGACCACTTCTGGGTCAACCCCTTCGGTCTCAGTTTCCGTCACATGCGCGTGAGCGATCTACTGCTGGTGAATCATCACGGCGAGGTCGTGGTGGGTGAACTTCCCGTCAATCGGGCGGCCTTCGTGATTCACTCGGCCATTCACGCAGCTCGACCCGACGTCGTCTCGGCCGCCCACGCGCATTCGGTGCACGGCAAGGCCTTCAGTTCGTTGGGTATTCCCCTCGACCCCATCACCCAGGATGCCTGCATCTTCTACGAGGATCACGTGGTGATCTCCGAGCAGGGTGGCGCCGTGGTGTTCGACGTCGACGCCGGTAAGGAGTTGGCGTCGATGTTCCCGACAGGCAAGGCGGCCATCCATCAGAACCACGGCTTGTTCACCGTGGGCAGCACCGTCGAGGAAGCCGCGTTCTGGTTCTTGTCGATGGATCGCTCGTGTCAGGCTCAGTTGCTCGCCATGGCCGCCGGCACGCCCAAGAAAATCAAACCCGAGTACGCCTCGTACACGCGTGACCAGACCGGGCATTCACTGGCCGGCTGGTTCCAGTTCCAACCGCTGTGGCAGGAGATCTGCCGCACCGATCCCGAACTGTTCGACTGACCTCCGTCGACCCCTCCCCCGTACCCGACTCCCCCGTCGGGCACTTCATGGCCACGGCCTCGCCGGAGGCTCTCTTCGTCTTGAGCGCAATCGCGCAATACGTCGGTGCCGTCATCGCCATCGATCTGTTCGATCGGGTCGACCCCGCCACCGTGGCCTGGTTGCGGGTGTTCGGTGCCGCCATCGCGGTGCTGTTGGTGTCGGGGCGTCATCTGCGGCGACCGTGGAGCCGCGCTGATTTCGTGGCCATGACCGTTTTCGGTGTGGCGACCGCGTCGATGAACACGTTCTTTTATTTGGCCATCGATCGCCTGCCCTTGGGCAAGGGGGTGGCCATCGAGTTCATCGGCCCCATCTCGGTGGCCGCAGTGCGAACACGTTCGCGACGCAACGCGTCGGCATTGGTGCTGGCCGCCGCGGGCGTAGCCGTCCTGTCGGGCGTGGAACTCGACGGCGAACCTTTGGGATTGCTGTTCATCTTCCTGGCCTCGGCCATGTGGGCCACCTACATCGTGATCGGGTCCAAGGTGGCCCAACAGAATCGCGGTGTGTCCGGACTCGGATTCGGCTTGTTGATCGGCGCCGTGGTCGTCACCCCCGTCGGTGCGCCGTCGAGTGGTCCCGTGTGGTCGTCTCCCCACCTGATCCTGCTGTGCATGCTCGTCGGCGTGATGTCGAACGCCATCGGGTACGGCATCGACCAGTCGGTGTTGCGACGTATCCCGGTCCGTCGGTTCAGCGTGTTGTTGGCGCTGTTGCCCGTGACCGCCACCTTGGTGGCCTTCATCGCCCTCGATCAGCGCCCGACGACGATCGACCTCGTGGGCATGGCGTTGGTGCTGACCGGCGTCGTCGTGCAGGAACGCGAGAGACTCGACGCCTGACTGACCGTCAGTGATTCATCCACGGTGCGCACGAACCGTCGAGGTCGCGCACCTGGATCTTGTCGCGGTTGGCCCACGTCACCAGGTTGGTCGGATCGGCCCGCAACTTGAAGGTGCGGAAACTCATCTCGGTCGTGTCCACCGCCAGAATCCGCCCGATCAAGCCCTCACCCAGTTCGAGCAGGATCTTGATGGTCTCGAGCGCCTGAATCGAGCCGATGATGCCCGGTAGCACGCCGAGCACGCCGGCTTCGGCACACGACGGTGCCAGTTCGGCCGGCGGCGGCTCGGGAACCATGTCGCGATAGGTCGGACCCTGCTGGGGGTGAAACACCGACACCATTCCCTCGAAACGGAAAATCGAGCCGTGCACGACGGGAATGCCCAACTTCACGCTGGCGTCATTCAGCAAATACCGCGAGGGGAAGTTGTCGGCGCCGTCGACGATCACGTCGTAGCCCGAGATGATGCTCATGATGTTCTCGGCCGACAAACGAGTGTCGTAGGTGACCACGTCGACGTCGGGGTTCAACGAAGTGAGCGTCTTTTTGGCCGAATCCACTTTGCGGTCTCCGACGCGATCGATGTTGTGAAGGATCTGACGCTGCAGATTGCTGGCGTCGACCTCGTCCATGTCGACGATGCCCAACGTGCCCACGCCCGCGGCAGCCAGATACAACGCCGCTGGCGAACCGAGCCCACCGGCACCGAGCAACAACACCTTGCTGCTGAGCAACTTGGCTTGGCCCTCGACACCCACCTCGGGTAGCAACACATGGCGCTTGTAACGATTGGTCTGCTCGGCGGTGAGTGACGCCGGCGCTTTCCACGCGCGCCCCTCGTCTTTCCACTTGCCGTAGCCACCGGCCATCGACAGCACGTTGCTGTACCCCAGTTCCCCCAAGGTTTTGGCGGCGAACGCGCTGCGCACCCCACCGGCGCAATAGACCACCACGGTGGAGTCCTTGTCGAGGATGCGCCCCTCGATCTGGGCTTCGAGGTGACCGCGCGGAATGTGCAGCGCGCCGACCAAGGCACCCTCGGCGTGCTCGTCGGGCTCGCGCACGTCGAGCACCGTCACGCCACCCGAGTCGATCAGGGCCTGCGCCGCCCCGGTGTCGATCTCGGTGATCTCGGACTTGGCTGCGGCCAGGAGGTCTCGAAACGTCGCCATGTCTAAAGCCTACCGATTTGGTCGGGAATTCAACCGATCGGGATGAAGGGGTCAGGTGGCGCGAAACACCAGCGCGGGGAGGAATTCGCTGATCTCCCCGCGCAGGCTGGCCGAGGCGAAATGGTCACGATCGGTGGGCTGTCCGTTGATGATCACGGTGCGCGCTCCCGCAGCCCGAGCGCGCGAGATGGTGTTGGCCGCCGGGGTGACGCCGAGCGAAGTGCCGATGGCCAAGAACAGGTCGCAGGCCTCCGCGGCGATCATGGCAGCCCCGATGACGTCCTCGTCGAGTGCTTCGCCGAACAGGACCACGTCACGTTTCATCACTCCCCCGCACAACAGGCAGCGCGGATCTTGGTCGCCCGCGGCCACGCGCTCGATGGTCTCTTCGACCGGCCGTCGATCGCCGCAACCGAAACAACGCGAGAAACGCCACGTTCCGTGTAGTTCGTGAACGATCTCGGGCGAATTACCGGCTGCGATGTGCAGTCCGTCGACGTTCTGCGTCGCCAACCCGAGCAACTTGCCGCAACGCTCGAGGTCCACCAAGGCCAGATGACCCACGTTGGGTGTGATCTTGCCCATGCGACGGTCGAGGGCGGCGCGCCACCCGGCGCGCCGGGCCTCTTCGTCCTCGAGGTAGTACCGGACCTGGGCCGCCCGCTCGGCGCCGGGGTTGAGCGTCCACAGTCCATTGGGCCCGCGAAAGTCCGGTACACCCGAGCCGGTCGAGATACCCGCTCCGGTGAGCACGGTGATTCGCTCGGCCGCGGCGACCCAACCAACGATTTCGTCGAACAACGGGTCGAGGACGGACGTGGCGATGGGGTGATCGGACACGCTCCCACTCTTCCACCGATCACCAGCGTCACGCCACCCGCGCTCACCCCCGAGGTCACCACCACGGAGGCATCATGTCCGAACGTTCGATCAATCCGTCATCTGACCATCTCGTCGTTCGACCCTGGCGCGATCCGCTGATCGAGCGCCTCGGTCACGACACCTTGGGTGACTACGTCGAACTGTTCTGGCTCGGCATCCTCGGACCAACCGCCACGTGGTTGCTCCGGCGTTTGGCGGTGGTGGCAGTGGCGCACCCCGAGGGCCACCGCGTGGATCTTGCCACTACCGCGGCAGCTCTCGGACTCGGCTGGGACTCGAGCCGGACCAACGCCCTCACCCGCGCCCTGCAACGGCTGGTGATGTTCGGCCTGGCTCGCCACGTCGATGTCGCGGTGGCCGTGCGGACGGTGGTGCCACCGTTGAGCGTGCGACACTTGTCCCGCTTACCCGAGCGCCTGCAACGAGCGCACGCGCTCTGGAGCGACGTCGACAATTCGACGGCGCTGGCCATCGCCCTCGACCTCGAACCTCACGAGGGGTCGGCGTCGATCAGCGCTTCGGCTTGGTGAAGTTCAGTGCCAACTCGATGAGCAAACGCGTTCCGAAACCCGTGGCACCGCGACTCAGCCAACCGTCGTCACCGTCCACGCTCATGGGCCCGGCAATGTCGAGATGTGCCCAGGGAACGTTCCCGGTGAACTCGGACAGGAACAACGCCGCCGTGATGGCTCCGGCGTAGGGACCACCGATGTTGCGCATGTCGGCCACGTTGGAGTCCAATGAACGGCGGTAATCGCGCTCCAGCGGCAACTGCCACACCGGCTCGTCGGCGCGACCGGCGGCCTCTTTCACTTGCTCGATGAACGCCTCGTTGGTACCGAGCACACCGGCGATCTTGGTGCCCAGAGCCGCCATGCAGGCACCCGTGAGCGTCGCGATGTCGACCATGGCGTCGGGCTTGGACTCGGTGCCGAGCGACAGTCCGTCGGCCAGCACCAAACGACCCTCGGCGTCGGTGTTGTGGATCTCGGAGGTCTTACCGTTGCGGAACGTGAGCACGTCCCCCATGGCCATGGCGCTTCCCGAGGGGCGGTTGTCGGTGCACATCAGATAACCGGTGACCTTCGTGCGACACCGCAATGCTTTCAACGCACTCATCGCCGACAACACCGCGGCCGCACCCGACATGTCCATCTTCATGTTGGCGTGGCTGGCGTCGCTCGGCTTCAAGCTGATGCCACCGGAGTCGTACGTGATTCCCTTGCCCACCATGACGAGATGCCTCGGTGAGCCGGACGGCTTGCCGGAGGGGTTGTACGTCAACTTGACCATGCGCGCCGGTTCGATGGACCCACGATTGACTCCCAGCAGTCCGCCGCATCCCATGACGGCCAACTTGTCATTGTCGAACACCTCGACGTCGAGGCCGGACTCCTTGGCCATGGCCACCGCGCGATCGGCCATCATCCTCGCCGTCAGGTACGCCGGCGGAGTGTTGGCCAAATCACGGGCAGTCCATGCGGCGGCCGCTGTCGTACGACCACGCTCGACTCCGGAATCACAACCCTTGGCCCTTGATCCGGTGGCCACCAGCGCGACGGAGACGGCCGGGTTCTCGACGCCGGACTTGAGGTCGGTGTACCGGTACGACGCCAACACGAAACCCTCTACCGCGGCCTGGGCCGCCGCACGGGCGTCGAGCGACACGGCATCGACGAGCGAAGTGGCCACCGAGGCGCGACCCGACGCCGCGCGAGCGAGCGCCGCGGCCGAGCGACGAACCGTGGCGACGGTCGCCTTTCGAGAGTCACCGATGCCCAACGCGATGATGGTCGGACCCGACGAGGACGGCACGGTCAGCGTTTGGCCCACCCGGCCGTGGAAACCGTGCGTGTTCAACGTCGCCCGCGACAGACCCACTTGACGCGGAATGGCACCGGTGGTGCCCACCGGAACGCCGATCACCTCCACCTTCCTCGGAAAGGATCGGACGGAATCGACGGTGACGTTGTTGGCCATGCGCCGAGTTTAGTGATGGAGAGGCAGTCCCGACTCAGGTGACCTGGCGAACCGGGAGGGGTTCGCCCTCCTGCCACCGGGCCATGGTCCACAGCAAGTCGGACAGTCGATTCAGATACGGCACCACCTGCGACGGCGGTGGTGCGGCCATCAGCGCGTGTCGTTCGGCGCGACGCACGACGGTTCGTGCGACGTCGAGCCACCCCGACGTCTTGTTGCCTCCGGGCACCACGAATTCGCTGGGGCGATCGAATCGAGTGTCGAGCTCGTCGATCATCTTCTCCAGACGATCGATCATCCCGGGTTCCACGCTGGTCACACCGGGGTCGAGCTTCGAGCGATTTTCCGGCAACGTGGCTAACTCGGCCATCAGCACCCACAGGTCGCGCATGATCGGGATGAGCATCGACTCCAGTTCCGAGCCGGCTCCCGACTCGGCGCGGACCATACCAATGACGGCCTGCGCCTCGTCGACGCTTCCGTACGCCCGTGGAAGTTGGCTGTCCTTGGGAACTCGTCCACCGTATAGAAGGCCGGTGGTCCCGTCATCCCCCTCACGGGTGTACACGCGCGCTTTGACCACGATCGAGACGCTACAACGATGTGACCGATGACGAGAGGTCAGAACCGGCCAAACACCCGCAAAAACTCGGTGAGTCTTCGATCCCGCACCGCTCACGGGTAGCGTTTGAGAGGTGGCCCGACAGCCTTATCTCGAAGCGATCAAAGAACGCATCATCGTGTTCGACGGCGCCTTCGGGACGTTCCTACAAGGGCTCGATCTCGGACCCGACGACTTCGGCGGTGATTCTCTCGAGGGCTGCAACGAGATGCTCTGTCTGTCTCGCCCCGAAATCATCCGACAAATGCACGCGGACTTCCTCGACGTCGGGGTCGATGCACTGGAGACCGCCAGTTTCGGAAGTTTCGCCACCGTTCTCTCCGAGTACAACATCGCCGAGCGGGCCTACGAACTGAACGTGGCCGCCGCGCGTCTGGCTCGTCAGACAGCGAACGACTACGAGTCCGACGGCCGGTCGCGGTATGTCGCCGGATCCATCGGGCCGGGCACCAAGTTGCCGAGCCTGGGCCAGATTCGCTTCGCCGAACTTCGCGACGCATACGTGGAACAGGCTCGCGGCTTGTTGGTCGGCGGCGCGGATTTGTTCATGATCGAGACCTGCATGGATCTTCTGCAAATCAAGGCCGCGATGATCGCTTGTCGACGCGCCATGGCCGCCGAGGGTCGTGAGGTACCCATTCAGGTCCAAGTGACCATGGAAACCACCGGTCGAATGTTGGTCGGATCCGAGATCGGAGCCGCGCTCACCGCGATCGGTGCCATGCGACCCGACGTGTTCGGGATCAATTGCGCCACCGGTCCCGCCGAAATGCAGGAGCACCTGCGCTACTTGAGTCAATGCTCTTCCATCCCCATCAGCGTGTTGCCGAACGCCGGACTTCCGAGCGTCATCGACGGCCGCACGCACTACGACCTCTCCCCCGAGGAACTGGCCGAGTTCCATCACCATCACGTCACGGATCTCGGCATCAGTGTGGTGGGCGGATGCTGTGGGACCACTCCGGCCCACATGAAGGCCGTCGTCGATGCGGTGAGCGGGCTCGACGTGCCCCGTCGCTCGGGCATGTTCGAACCGAGCGTGTCGTCCATCTACTCGTCGGTGCCCGTGAAGCAGGACAACTCGTTCCTCATCATCGGTGAGCGCACGAACACCAACGGCTCGAAGGCCTTCCGAGACGCCATGATCGCCGGCGATTGGGACAGCTGCACCAAGATGGCCACCGAGCAGATCCGCGAGGGTGCTCACGTCCTCGACGTCTGCGTCGACTACGTGGGTCGCGACGGTGTGATCGACATGGACGAGATCGCCGCACGTTTCGGCACCCAAGCCAGTGTCCCTCTCGTGCTGGACTCCACCGAGCCCCAGGTGATGGAGGCCGGCCTGATGCACATCGGCGGGCGGACCATCTTGAACTCGGCCAATCTCGAGGATGGTGAGCAAGACGGCAGTCGCCTCGATCGCGTGTTCTCCCTCGCTCGCGAGTACGGCTGCGCCGTGGTGTGCCTGTTGATCGACGAGAAGGGTCAAGCACGCGATGTCGAGTGGAAGATGGAGATCGCTCATCGTCTGCACCGCATCGCGGTCGATCGGTACGGGCTGTCGGCCAGCGATCTCATCTTCGACGCGCTCACCTTCCCGTTGTCCACGGGAGATGATGATCTGCGTCTCGACGCCAAACACACTCTCGATGCGATTCGGCGCATCAAGGTCGAGATACCAGGTTGCTTCACCACGCTGGGGGTCTCCAACGTCAGTTTCGGGCTCAAGCCCGCCGCCCGCCAGGCTCTGAACAGCGTGTTTCTGCACGAGTGCGTGTCGGCCGGACTCGATTCCGCCATCGTGCACGCCGGCAAGATCGTGCCCCTGGTTCGTATGCCGCAAGAGCACCAACAGATTTGTCTCGATCTCATCTACGACCGGCGCACGGGCGATTACGACCCGCTGAAGAAGCTGCTGGAGGTCTTCGCCGACGTCGACAGCGTGGCAACGTTGCGCGAGGACCGCTCGGACTGGACCATCGAGCAACTCCTGAAGCAGCGAATCATCGACGGCGATCGCGAGGGTTTGACCGACGAGTTGGAAATGGCGATGGCCGGTGGGCTCGCTCCTCTGTCGATCGTCAACGACATTCTTCTCGACGGCATGAAGGTGGTCGGTGAACTCTTCGGCTCCGGTCAGATGCAGTTGCCCTTCGTCCTGCAGAGTGCCGAGACCATGAAAGCTGCTGTGACCCACCTGGAACCGTTGATGGACAAGGTTTCCGGCTCGTCGTCCAAGGGCAAACTGGTGTTGGCCACGGTGAAAGGCGATGTGCACGACATCGGCAAGAACCTGGTCGACATCATCTGCACCAACAACGGCTACGAGGTACACAACCTCGGCATCAAGATCCCCATCTCCGAGATGGTGCAGAAGGTGAAAGAGGTTCGCGCCGACGCGCTGGGTATGAGCGGACTGCTGGTCAAGAGCACCCTCATCATGCGCGAGAACCTGTTGGAGATGAACAACCTCGGAGTTTGCGATGTACCGGTGTTGCTCGGTGGTGCCGCTCTCACGCGCACCTACGTCGAGAAGGATCTGCGCGAGGTCTACCAGGGGCGCGTCTTCTACGGTCGCGACGCCTTCGAGGGCCTCGGCATCCTCGACAAGTTGATGGAGATGAAACGCTCCGGCTCCGACGAGCCCGAGTTCGGCCGGTTGCCCTCAGGGCGCGTGTTGCCTGCGCGCTCCGGTGCCACGAAGGGTTCGGTGAACAACCCGGCACGTTCACCCGAGGTGGCCGCCGACAACGAGGTGTTCGAGCCTCCCTTCCTCGGCACTCGTATCGTCAAGGGCATCCCCCTCGATGACATCGTGCACTACGTGAACGAAACCGCACTGTTCCGAAACCAGTGGCAGTTCCGCCCGGAGGGCGACGAGACCGACGAGGACTTCAAGACCCGACTTCGCTCGCGGCTGCGCCTGGAACTGGCCGAGGCCAAAGCCAATGGCTTCCTCGTGCCGCAGGTCGTCTACGGCTACTTCTGTGTGAACGCCGACGGTGACGACCTGGTGGTGTGGAGTGACGCCACGCGCTCCACCGAGTTGGAGCGCTTTCACTACCCGCGTCAGAGCGAGTCGCCGTTCATGTGCATCGCCGATTTTTTCCGCCCCGTCGACCGGGGTCCGGACTACGCCGCCTTCCACATCGTCACCATGGGTAGCGCGGTCAGCGAGGAAGCGGCCCGCCTGTTCGCGGCGAACGAGTACCAGAAGTACATGACCGTGCATGGTCTCGGCGTCGAAATGGCCGAGGCCCTCGCCGAGTTGTGGCACAAGCGCATTCGCGAGGAATGGGGCTTCGTCGCCGAGGACGGCCCGTCGATCGGTGGCTTGTTCCGCCAGCAGTACCGCGGCGGTCGCTACTCGTGGGGCTACCCCGCCTGCCCCGACCTCGAAGACAATGCCACGGTGGCGCGCTTACTGCAGGCCGGACGCCTGGGCATCGAGGTCAGCGAAGAAACAGGTTGGCAGTACCAGCCCGAGCAGACCACCTCGGCGATCATCTGCCACCACCCGCAGGCGAAATACTTCGTCGCCCGCTGATCATGACCCGGCTCGACAGGGTTGAATGACGTCCATGAACAAGTGGCTGATTCGTGGTGTCGTTCTCGCTCTGGTCGGTGTCGGCCTCGTGTACGGGGGAATCCTGTTGTGGACCAAGGTGATCAACAAACCCGAGGATCGTTTCGACTCCGATGACCTGGCCGCCGTCGTGGACGTCACCACGACCGTTGCGGGCGACTCACCGGACACGACCATCGTCGACGCGACTCCGGCTCCCACCGACGACGACCCGACAGGTTCGTGGACGGCGACCAGCGGCTCCGAAGTCGGATACCGCGTGAAGGAGGTTCTTGGTGGGGTCGACACCGAGGGCGTGGGACGCACCACCGACGTCACCGGTACCTTGACCATCGAAGGAACCGCCATCACCGAGACCACTTTCTCGGTCGAGGTCGCCACCATCACGAGCGACAGCACCCGTCGAGACTCGCAATTCGCCGGACCGATCATGGAAACCGCGATTCATCCGACGGCATCTTTCCGATTGACACAGCCGATCGAACTCGGCTCCTTTCCCGCGCCGGGCGCGACCATCACCGCGATCGCCGTGGGCGAACTCACCATGCACGGTGTCACTCGCGACGTCTCGTTCGAGGTGAGCGCACGCATCGAGAACGGTGTCATCGGAGTGCTGGGTGGCATCGGGATTCTCTTCGCCGATTACGACATCGACAACCCGTCCAACCCCTTCGTCACCACCGGTGATGACGGTCTCATCGAGTTCGTGCTGGCCTTCCGACGCGCCTGATCACCCCCACGTCAATGGGGCTGGCTGGCCTCCCACGCCGAAGCCAGCGCCGAGTATCGACCCCCGCGGGCCACCAACTGGTCGTGCGAGCCCAGTTCGGCCAACTCGCCGTGAACCACCACCGCGATGCGATCGGCCCGTCGCACGGTCGACAGTCGATGCGCCACCACGATGACGGTGCGACCGCGCATCAACTGCTCGAGAGCGTGCTCGACGACGGCCTCGGTGCCGGGATCGAGATTCGATGTCGCCTCGTCGAGTACCAACACCGCGGGGTCGACCAACGCGGCGCGAGCCAACGCGACCAACTGTCGCTCGCCCGCCGACAATCTCGATCCCCGCTCGCGGACCTCGGTGTCGAGGCCCTCGGGGAAGTCGAGGAAGCGACCGAGGGCCCCGATGGAGTTCAGGGCCTGCTCGACCTCGGCATCGGTGGCGGTCGGGCGCGCGATACGAATGTTCTCGCGAATGGTGCCACCGAAACAGAAGCCCTCTTGGGGAACCACCACGATGCGGCGCCGCAGATCGCTCATCGACGACTGCCGTAGATCGACACCACCGAAGCTCACCGAGCCGCTCGAACCGTTCACCGTGCTCGGGTCGTAGAGACGAGCCATCAACTTGGCCAAGGTGGACTTGCCGGCGCCCGTCGGGCCCACCAGGGCCAGTCGCTCCCCGTCGGCCACCGTGATGGAGACACCACGCAACGCCGCTCGATCGGCGGTCTCGTAGGAGAACGTCACATCGACGACGTCGATGGCGCCTCGCGCGGGCAACGGTACGGGGTGCTCCACCTCGCCGACATCGGGTTTGGCATCGATGATGATGAACAACTTGTGTAGCGCCGCCGTGGACGACTGCACGGTGTTGTACAGCTGGCTCAACTGCTGGACCGGGTCGAACAGGTTGGCGAGCAACAAGATGAAGGCTGTCACCGTTCCGATACTGACGTCGTCACGGTGCACCAGCCAACCGCCGACACCGATGATCGCCCCGGTGGCGGCGATACCGGCGAACTCGACGAGACCGAAGTACCAAGTGCTCACTTTCACGCTGTGCATGTGCGAGTCGAACAGGGAACGATTCGTGGAGAGGAATCGACGCGATCGCGCGTTCTGCTGCCCGTACGCCTGGATCACTCGGACCCCCGTGATGCCCTCCTGGAGGACGGACAGGTTTTCGCCCACCTTTTCCCGCACGTCCAGGTAGGCGCGATTCGACTGCTTCTGGAATCGCACCGACGCCACCACCAACAGGGGCAACACCACGAGTGCCACCAAAGCCAACTGCCACGACATCACGAGCAGCACGATGACGGCCAGGACCAACAACAAGGAGGCCGATACGAACTGCAACAACCCGAATTGGATGAGCTCACCCATGGATTCGATGTCGTTGGTCATTCTGGAGACCAACACGCCGGCCTTCTCGCGATCGAAAAATGCCATCGACTGTTTTTGCAGTCGCTCGAACACGGTGAGTCGTAGGGTTCGCAGGAAGCCCTCACCCGCGCGGTTGACGGCGAGATACTGCACGCGGCCCACGATGTAACCGAACGCCGTGATGCCGAGGTACACGACGATCAACCAGTTCAACACCCGTCCATCGCCGTCTTTGATGCCGTGATCGATGGCGGATCGCAACAGCAAGGGTCCGGCCAGGGTGATCAGCGTGCTCATGAGAATCAAGGTCAACGCGGCGTGCAGGATCCGACGTTGTGGCCGAGCCAGGTCGTAGGAACGGCGTAACGCCCGCCACGTCTGCACGCGATCGAGCCGATCCTGCTCGCTGATGGCGGCCATGCCCCACACTCAGACCACGCCCCCATCGACCGCACGACTGAACGCCACCGGACTCCCGACGACCGCGGTCGTCGCCTCGGGGTTCGGTGTCGGTGCGTCATCGTCGCCGTCCTCGTCGCGTACCGCCCACGCCGCCAACACCTGTCGATAGCGGTCATTCGTGGCGAGCAGTTCCTCGTGGGACCCGACGGCGACCGCGCGTCCGTCGTCGAGCAACACCACGGTGTCGGCCAGAGCGATGGTTCCGGAACGGTGGGCGATGACGATGGTGGTGCGGTCCCGCATGACCGTGCTCATCGCCTCGCGAATCTCGTGTTCTTTGCTCGGATCCACCGCCGAGGTCGCATCGTCGAGCACCAGCACACGAGGTTCGGCCACGATCGCTCGCGCGATGGCGATGCGTTGACGCTGTCCCCCCGACAACGAATAACCGCGCTCCCCCAAAATCGTGTCGTAACCCTCGGGCAAGTGGGTGATGAACTCGTGCGCCCCCGCCAGTCGCGCGGCCCCCTGCACGACGTCCTCGGACACCCCCGGACGGGCGAAGGCGATGTTCACACGCACGGGATCGTGAAAGAGGAACGTGTCCTCGAAGACGATTCCCACCGCCGATCGCAGATCGGCGAGCGACATCGAGCGCACGTCGACCCCATCGATCTCGATGGCACCGGACCTCACGTCGTGGAATCGCGTGAGCAGGCGCACGAGGGTCGACTTGCCCGAACCGGTGGCGCCCACCAAGGCGACCGCCCGTCCGGCGGGAATCGTCAGATCGAATCCGTCGATCACGGGGTCGGATCCCTCGTAGGCGAAAACCACGTTGCGGAAGCGGACCTCACCGACGGGCCTCTCGATCGTGGCGGCTGGCAGGGGCACTGGTACGAGCGGGTCCACGATCGCCGAAGGCGTGCTCAACACCTCGTTCACTCGCGTGAGTGCGACCGATGCTCGTTGACCCAAGGCCACTGTCATCGCCAGATTTCGTAGCGGCCAGATGAGCATCGTGATGTAGGCGTTGAATTTCACCAGATCACCGACGGTCATCGCACCGTCGATCACCCGATGGCCACCGATTCCGAGCACGGCCACCAAACCAAGGGCGGGAAGCACATCGAGAGCCGGCAAGAACCGACTTCGAATCCGCGCGGCCTCCATCGACACCCGCTGGATGTCGTCGGCCTCGATGTTCACCTTGGCGAACTGCACACCCTCGGCGCCGAAGCCCTTGATCACCCGAACACCGGACACGCTCTCCTCGACCACCGTGGCCAATTGAGCCTGCTCCTGTTGGACCGCCATCACCACCGGTTGGATCCGACGCGAGAAGCGACTGGCCAACACGTTGACGAGCGGCAACGGCGCCAGGGCGAACATGGCGAGATAGGGGTGCGACGCCAACAGCAGCACGACGACGGCGATGATCATGGCCAGGTTGGACAAAGTGATGGGGATCATCACCACGAAGGCCTGAAGTTGTTGCAGATCCGACGAGGCGCGACTCATCAACTGACCGGTTTGAGTGCGATCGTGATATCCCACGTGCAGGCGCAGCAGATGATCGAAAATCTGCTCGCGCAAACGGGTTTCGATCCAGCGACTTTCCCGGAAAGCCACCCAACGGCGAAAAGCCGTGAAGATGCCAGCGATCACGGCCGCGGCCACCACCAACCCGGTCCAGAACGGCAGGCTGCCGTCGCCATTGATGCCACGGTCGATGCCGAGTTTGGTGATCTGGGGCACCGACACCTTGCCCACGGCCCACAGCAGGCCCACCACCACCCCGACGATCAGACCTCGCCGTTGCTCCATGAGGACCCGCCACAAGAGCCTCCACCCTTGTCGGGTCGCCTGCGTCTCGAGGGAGTCCACCGTTCCGAAACTACTCAACCGCCCCGGGAGGAGACCGACTCATCGCGGGGCGTGCCACACCCCGTGGGCAGGCTGAGGTCATGATCACGAACCTGCCGCCCACCCCCGTCACGAACATGAGCGACCACATCGACACACCCGCGAATCAGCCCGCAAAACAATTGACTCTCGAGGGCTTCGCCGACCCCTTGGCAGACATCGACCCCCGGTTCATCCTCTCCGACGAGACCTGCCGAATCGGACGCAAGCACCTCGCCGAGATGCGACGCATTCTGGCGAACGGCCGCGCTATCGACGCGCGAAACAACAACTGCGAGCGGGCCGCCTGACGAACCCTGTCGAACCGGAATCACCCGGCCGATGGCGACAGTGCCCTCACCGACTCCCAGAAATTCACTTCGGGATCCAGACCCAAAATGGCCAACGAACTGGTGGTGACACCGTGGGCGAAATACTCGTCGATCTTGGCCCGACAGTGGGCGGGCGAACCATGAATCAAGATGTCGTCCACCACCTCGTCGGGAATGGCCGCCAGGGCGCCCTTGCGATCGCCGGCCGACCACAGATCCCACATCTCCTGCAATAGTTCCCCACGTCCGAGCCATCGATGAAAGTCGGCGTACACCGGTACGTTCAGGTAGGCGGCAATGGCGAAACGACCGGCCGCCCGCACCACCTCGGTGTTCTCCGACGGACACACGAAGATGCGCGCCACGATCTCGCGTTGCTCCCCTCCAGCGGCACCGTGAACCACGGCAGCAACCTTGGACACGTCGGAGGGTGACAGCCAATTGATGATGGCACCATCGCTCTCGCGACCGGCCAGTCGGAGCATGCCCTCGCGCAACGCCGCCACCAGGATCTTGGGCTTTTGCTCGGGACGCACACCCAACTTGAACCCGTTCACCTCGAAGGTGTCGTACTTCTTGGCCACCTTCTCCCCGGACAGGGCGTCGTTCAAGAAGCGCACCACGTCGCGCACCTTCTTGTACGGCTCGACGAAGGGTATTCCGTTCCATCGCTCGACGATGACGTTGCTGCTGGATCCGATGCCGATGGCGAAGCGACCCGGGGCCGCATCGGCGAGGCTCGCCACACTCTGGGCGAAGCATGCGGGAGACCGAGTGTAGGCCGGGATGATCGCGGTCCCCAGACGCAGTCGTGGTTCCCAGACTGCGGCCATGGCCAACGGAGTGAAACCATCGGCACCATCGGACTCCGCTGACCAGATGTCGGAGTAGCCAAGGTCGGCCAACTCCATCAATCGTTCGCGGTGGGTGTGCAGGTGGCCGGGCAAGGGCACCGTCATCCCGTCACGTCGCGCGAGAGCAGAACCGGGAGATTGCGTCATCCCCGCATTCTTACTGTTCGGGCAACCCACGCGGGTACCCGCCGCGCCTACCCGGATTCCGGGCGATGTTTACCGGCTGGACCCGGGCCCGGCATGTCGCGCCAAAAACGCACGATGCAGCTCTGACTGGCCGTGGCCATCAACGTGCCGTCCTCGGCGAACATGTGCACCAATCCGTGTCCGAAGCCCCGCTGGACCATGTGGATGTGGATGTCGAGCAACACCCATTCGGTGGGAACGAGGCGACCGATACGCAAGGTGTTATCGAGGCTGTTGCCACCGCCGCGAATACCCAGCGCCTGGCCGACGCCCATCGGAACGAAATCGCCCAGGATCGCCAAGGTAGACGCGTCCACTCCCTCGATGACCTCGGGAATACGGGTCCACATCAACACCTGACCGTCGCCCTGAGTTCCGTCGAGTTCCGACAGCCTCTCACGACCTTTCACGATGCGCTGATCCATGCGGCCACTGATGGTGCCCGACCAGTCGAGCACGTGCGGTCGTTCCCTGCAGTCGAGCGGTGATGGGACATTCGAAGGCATCGACTCCCATTGTCCGGTCTCATCGAGATCGCGATCACCCAGAGCGGCGTTCACGGTCAGTATCTCGCGATCACCCACGTGACACACCGCGCGGGCTTGGCTTATGTGGTGACCCGAGACCGCCAACGTGACGTCGATGTCCATCACCTCGCCGGGCTTGGCGTACGACAAGTACTGACCCGTGGCCCACACGGCACGACGACCCGACGTGCGCTCCATCGCCAAGATGGCCGCACCCAATCCGCAACCACCAAAAAGGAAGCCGCCTCCCGTCGAGATGCCGGGCACCACGGGCAACAGCCAGCGGTACGGATTATGGGTGGGCTCGAGACCGAGGAATTGGAGGCTGTCCATCTCTCACGACTCTAGATGGGGACTCCGAGAGGGCACTAGCGTCGCTTCGCATGGCTCTAACTCATGGCACCCCGTCCACCTCCGACACGTGGAAGGGAGACGCCTGCTCGTTGGTGGACGCTTTCCGACGCGGCGAGCGTTCACCGGTCGAGGAACTCGACGCGTCGCTCGCGGCCATCTCGACCAGTCAGCTCAATGCATTCTCCTTTCTCGATCCGGAGCGCGCCCGTCACAGCGCCGAACATGCCGACGTCTCCCGGCCTTTTGGTGGTCTACCCACCGGCGTGAAGGAACTCGACCAGGTCACGGGTTGGCCCGATACCGAGGCCTGCGCACTCTTCGCCGATCGCAAGGCCACGCACACCTCGGTGATGGTCCAACGACTGCAGGCTGGTGGCGCCGTACTGGTCGGCCTGACGACGGCGAGTGAGTTCGGTGGAGTGAACGTGACGCGCACCGTGTTGAACGGCACCACGCACAACCCTTGGTGCCAAGGGCGCACACCCGGAGGCTCGTCGGGTGGAAGCGCGGCGGCGGTGGCCGGTGGACTGGTCACCTTGGCCACGGCTGGTGACGGTGGTGGATCGATCCGTATCCCCTCGGGCTTCACCGGCTTGATCGGCCTGAAGGCCACCTTTGGTCGCATTCCCCGCGCGCCGCACGCCCAATTGGGAAACCTCACGGTGAACGCCGGATGCGTGTCGCGTAGCGTGCGCGACACCGCTCGTTGGTTCGACGTGTGCGCCGGTCGCGATGAACGCGACCCGCTCAGCCTCGCCGACACCGATCCGTGGGAACCTCGACTCGGTTCGTTCCTCGAGACGTTGCGCGCAAAGCGCGTCGCCGTCGTGCCCGATTGGGGAGGTGCGGTCATCTCTCCGACGATGTGGGACGTTCTCGCGGCTCGAATCGACGGCCTGATCGCGGACTTCGGCTGGAAGCGGGTCGACCTCGACACTTCGCTACCGAGCATGGGAGCGGCTTGGAGCATCAGCGGCATGATCGAGATTCAGGCCGCACTGGCCGAGCATTGGCCGGCGTGCGCCGACATCCTCACCCCCGAGATGCGATTCGGTCTCGAATCGACCATTGGTCGCTACGGCACCGAGGCCCGGGCCCGAATCGAGTCGCGACGCAGCGCACTGAACGAACGAATGGCCGCGATCCTCGATGCGAGCACCGGCGTCGACTTCGTCCTCACCGCCAGCAACCCCGATGTGGCCTTCGATGCCGACGGTCCGTTGCCCTCCGAATTCGGTGGTGTGCACGGTGGCATCGGCAACAACGGTCGACTCACGTTCCCGGCCAACCTGTACGGCAACCCGGCCATCTCCATTCCCGTGGGCGACGTGGACGGACTCCCTGTGGGCTTGCAGGTGGTGTCACGACACTTCACCGAGCAACTCCTCCTCGACATCGCCCTGCACGTCGAGCGCACCAACCCGTGGCCGTTGGTGGCACCGGGCAGTCCCCGGTGACCGACGCTCACATCACCAACCCCGTGCACCGCCGAACCTTGGCGGTCGGTTTGGTGTTGTCCACATCGTTGGTCGCCTTCGAGGTGACGTCGGTTCTCACCGCGCTTCCCACGATCTCCGAAGAGCTCGATGGTGATTCTCTGTACGGAGCGACGTTGGCTGCATATATGTTGGCCAATCTCGTGGGTCTGGTCGCTTCGGGCGAGCAAGCCGACCGTCTCGGTCCCCGCCGCCCCTTCATCGCGTGCATCACAGTGTTCGTGATAGGCCTCGTCGTTGCCGGAACGGCCAACGACATGCTGATCGTGCTGCTGGGTCGAATCATTCAAGGCGCCGGTGCGGGTGGTCTGGCTCCGATCACGTACGCGCTCATCGGAAAGATCTGGCCCGCCGATAATCGCGCCTCCATCCTCGCCTGGGTGTCGGCCGGCTGGGTTCTGCCCAGTCTCATCGCCCCCGGTATCGCCGGATGGATCACCGGCGTCGCCGATTGGCGATGGGTGTTCATCGGCATCGCGCCTTTGGCGATCGTCACCGCCCTCGTCGTCGTGTCCGCCATGGGTTCGTTGCCGACTGATCCCCACCTCACGTCGACCCGTGATCGATCCAGTCAGGTGCCACTCGCTGTCGGACTGGCGGTCGGGGTCGGTCTGATCATCGCCGGTGTCCAATCACCCGTCGCGTCGTTCGCCGTGGCCTCCACCGCGGTCGGTTCCTTCATCGGGGTCGCGTCGTATCGACGACTGATGCCACCGGGGGTTCTTCGGGCCCGACGAGGATTGCCTGCGATCTTGGCCTGTCGATCGTTGGCCACGGCAGCTTTCCTCGGCGCCGACTCCTTCATCCCGTTGGCCGCCGATCGCATTCACGGTGCGTCGGCCACCGCGCAGGGCTTCGTGATCATTGGTGCGGCCCTGGCATGGAGCGTGGGATCGGCATTCAGCAGTCGTCGCGACTCCCTCGAGCACGACCTGGTCCGCTCGTCGCGAGCCGGTTTCTTCTTGCTCGTCGTCGGATTGGCCGGTGTCGTACCCGTGCTGTCGGCGGATTGGTCGCTGTCGATCACCTTTTTCACGTGGAGCATCGCCGGTCTCGGCATGGGACTGCTTTTTGTGCCCACCTCGGCTGCCGCCCTCGAGTACTCCGACAGTGGGACCGAAGGAGCCATCGGAAGCCAGATCAATCTGGCCGACAACGTGGGCTTTGCGCTGATGGGAGGATTCGGTGGAGCCACGGTGGCCGCATCTGATCGCACCCAATGGCCTCTCTCCCACGCCCTCGCGTCGAACCTGATCATGGCCATGCTGTTCGGCTTTCTCGGACTCCTGCTCGCTCGACGCGTTTCTCGTCGGGGCTCATCGGGCAATATTGCGCATGCCGAAAACTGACGTCACTGCGAACACACCCGGCCCTTTGGCCGGAATCAAGGTTCTCGATCTCTCCGTCATGATCTCCGGTCCGCTCGCCGGAATGATGCTCGCCGATCAGGGCGCCGATGTCATCAAGGTGGAATCGCCCGGTCTAGGCGACTTCATGCGATATCTCGGCTCGTCCAAAGGCGGCATGACCGGCATCTTCCTGAACAACAACCGGGGCAAGCGGTCGATCGTGATCGATCTCAAGAAGCCCGAGGGCATCGACCTGTTCAAAGAGTTGGCCGCCTCCGCCGACGTCGTCATCCAGAACTTCCGGCCCGGTGCGGTCGAACGACTGGGTATCGGATACGAGGATCTGCGGGTGGTGAACCCGCGGCTGATTTATTGCAGCATCAGCGGCTACGGTCCGGATGGTCCGTCGAGTGGTCACCGGGTGTACGACAATGTGATCCAAGCGGCATCAGGGCTGGCCGGTGTGCAAACGGATCCTCACACCGGAGAACCGTCGTTGTTCCGCACGCTCATCTGCGACAAGGTCACTTCGCTCACGGCCGCCCAAGCCATCACCGCTGCGTTGTTCGCCCGCGCCGCCGGCAACGCCGAGGGCCAACATGTCGTGCTCGCCATGCTCGATGCCGCCATTGCCTTCATGTGGCCCGATTCGGGCATGGACGCGGTGCTGTTGGACGACGACGCGAATCGCACGCCCACCATCGGCGAGAATTACAGCATCACCCGACTGAAGGACGGTTTTGCCGCCGTGGCGGTGGTGAGCGACGACGAGTTCCGCGGTTTGTGCGCCACGTACGGGCGACCCGAACTGGCCGATGATGCTCGCTTCTCCACCATGATGGCTCGCACCCAGAATGCGTCGCAGTTGGTACCGCTCATGACCGAGTTGAACGCCCAGATCGAGGCCGAGGATTTCGTAAGGCGTGCTCAGTCCAACGATGTCCCCGCCGCGTCGGTGGTGCGAATCCCCGATCTCGCGTCCCAACCCCAAATCGAGAACAACAAGGTGTTCGTCGAACGCCAGCATCCCTCGGCGGGTCGCGTGCGCGAGCCGCGACCGGCAGCTCGCTTCTCGTCCACACCGGCCCGCGTGGGTGACTTCGCCCCCTTGGCCGGACAGCACAGCGACGACGTGGTGACCGAGATCGGCCGCGACCCCGTGGCCTTGCGCGCCGCCGGGGTCATCCGCTGAGGCCCGCGCGCGCGGGCCACGAAGGTGCGCCGACCCGCATCGTGGTTGTCTTGACGAAAGCCTGACGAACCGTTCCCGAGCGGTAACCGATACCCGCTCCAGCGCGAGACGGGAACGGCTGATGGCACGACAGTTGAGGAAAGACCGAGGTTCCAGCATGGTGGAGACGGTGATCGCCGTCTCACTGATGGGCCTCGTCGTTGCCGGCGTGTTGGGGGCGATGTGGTCGTCGGTGCGCTTGTCACGTTTCTCCGACGACCAGGCCAAGGTCGAGGCCGTGTTGGGTAGCGCGGCGGATCGTTTGGCGAACTACGCGTACATTCCCTGCCCCACGCTCTCGGGTCACGGTGGATACCTCCCCATCGTGCAAGCCGCCGCCGGGACGGTGGACTGGCCCGTCTCCACCGTCGCCTTGGTCTCGCTGCGCCATTGGTCGCCAACATCACCATCTCAAGGCACCTGGGTCACCGCCAACGGACTCACGGCTGGCGAGTGCAACGAATCCGCGTCGCTCACCACCGCGCGCACCTTGCAATTGATCACCATCTCGGTCACCTCACCATCCGGTTACAGCAAGACGCTCGAGGTGGTGAAGAACAATGTCTTTGCGCGCGTCATCTCGTAACGAAACCGACCGTGGAATGACCCTCGTCGAGATGCTCGTGACGGTCACCATCCTGGGTGTCATCATGTCCTCGTTGACTGCAGCAGTCGTCGTAATGTTGCGCACCGAGGCGCCCACGCGCGACCGCATCGCCGAATCCAAGGACGTGACGTTCCTACAAGCCTGGATCCCCACCGATCTCGCGTCGGCGGTCTCACGCAACATCGAGCCGACGCACCAACCCGCGTCCGCCATCGTGCTTCCCGGCACGAACGTCATCACCATCACCCGACCGGATCTGTCGGGTTCGGCGACCACCAGGTACATCACCATCAGCTATCGCTACGTGAACGACGGCGACGAATGGCAACTGCGGCGCTACGAGATTCGCGACCCGAACGGACCGAACCCGAAGGTGACACCCGTCGGCGTGGCCCACGAGCTGATCGCACCCCCGCCCAGTTGGACACCGACACAACCGCCGGTCCACGCCGTTCTGGTCACGGCGCGTAACCAGGTGGTACTGCGACCCATCGGCGAGGACATCGACTTCACCTTTGCCAGTGGCGAGGTCTTCACCACCGGTGGCGCCGGCCTGTCCTCCGAGGACCAGTTACCAACCAACTACGCCGGCGGCGTCGTGGACCCGGCGTCACCACCGAGTAGATGCGGTGGAACGGTCACCATCGTGCTCGACACGTCCACTTCGATTCCGTTCCAGCAGGGCCAGACCGCACTCGTGAACGCGGCCCTGGGATTCATCGACGCGTACACGGGAACCCCCACATTCATGCGGATCGTGGGGTTCGACATCTCCGCGTACTCGTACTACCCCACGGTTGCCGGACAGTACGTCAACATCCTCAATCCATCCCCGTCACTCACCGCCATGCGCAAAAAGGTCGACGACCAAGACACGTCCGCGGGGCGCTGGGGTGGCGCTACCAATTGGGAGGACGGACTTTGGCAGGCATTTCGCACCACCTCGGGTACCCCCTTCTCGCAACTACCCGAACTCGTGGTCTTCGTTTCCGATGGTGCGCCCAACCGCACTCGATCCCATCCGCCGGACTACGGAAACACTCGTAACAGCTCCACGATTCTGTCGCGGGCCGTCGCTGCGGCCAACTACGGGCGCGGAACCGGCGCCCGGATCGTCGGAGTGCTCGTCGGCAACGCCGCCAGCACCATCAATCAGAATCGAATGCGAAGCGTGGTCGGTCCGGTCACGTGGAACGGCACCGGGCCGACCAATCTCGGCAACGCCTCCGCGGCGGACTTCTTTCTCCCCGCCAACTCAGCCTCCTTCGCCCAACTGGGCAACGTTTTGCGCGCCATCAGCGCCGCCCAATGCGGAGGAACCGTCACGGTGCAAAAGCGCTTGGAGATCGGCGGTTCGTTGGTCGAGGCCAACGGAGTGTGGAGTTACACCACCGACGTCGGGGTACGCGAACTCGATCTGGCAACCTCGTCGTCGATCACCTTCGACTACACCTTCCGGACCGGCACCACTTCCCGCTCCGTGCGCATCAGCGAGACTCCCGTTGCGGGGTACACGTTCGTGCGCGCTGAGTGCACATCGGGCGGCGCTGCGCTGACCGCGGGTCGTCTCGCCCCGCCAGCCGACGGCACTCCCGGCGTGGTGGTCACACTCACACCCGACGAGGCGGTGTCGTGCGTGATGATCTCGAGGCCCTCATGAAGCGCCCCGAGTCCGACGATCGGGGCTCGGCATTGCTGATGGTCATGATCCTGATGGTGGTCGGAGGCGTCATCGCCTCCGGGCTGTTGACGTATTCGCAAGCGGTCATTCGCGCCCGACCGCTGTTGCACGAGCGCACCGCGGGCGCCGAGGCCGCCAAGTCGGGCACCCGCATGGCCATCTCCCTTCAACGCGAGTTCGGACCGTCCGACTGCTTCGTCGGCACCACGCAGTGGACGATCGGTGGCGCCGATGTCACGGTCACGTGCACGACCCTGTCGAGTTACTCGACCGGCCGTGGTCGCATCGGGTCGGTCACCACCGCGAACTCGGGGACCCCGTCGAACATCATCACTCCAACCTGGACCGCGAGCATGGCTCGCGCGCTGTCCGGAGAGGTGTCGATCAACACCGGAGCCCCGGGAGTCTCGTCCTCCTCCGTGATCTCCCGCGGCGCCAATGGCACCCACTCATGGACCACGGTGCCGACCGCTTGGTGGCAGATGGTCGGCGACCTCAACGGCGTCACTCGGGCCTATCCACCCCTGCCCCAAGTGCCCAGTTATTCGCGCCCCGGCTCACAGGCCTCCATCGGTGCGTGCCTCGTGTACTTCCCCGGGCGTTACCTCGGAACCACACCGCTGACATTGAGCGGCGGTACCCATTACTTCGCCTCGGGCGTCTATTACTTCGAACGACCTCTCGTCGTCACGGGTGGTGCCCAGGTCGTCTTCGGTGAGGGCCTGTATGCCGGATGCGTCGTCGACGCCCAAGCGGCCTACGCCTCGACCGCGCCCAGGAATCACGAGATCACTGGCAAGGGGGCCACGCTTTTGCTCGGGGAGGCCGCCACGATCACCGTTCAGGAATCATCGGTCCGCTTCAACCGACGAGTGTCCACGGCTTCTACCCGCGGAAGTGACGGGGTCTCGATTCGGACGGTGAATTTCGGTCAATCGAACGCCTCGGTCACGGTCCCGACGGACTCGGTGCTACTGGCCAACGGCTCGACCACCTCGGTCACGAACCACTCCATCGTCCCGAGCGCCAACGCGACTCCGGTCTCCTATCGTACATCGACTCTTTCACCAGCGACATCGTGGGCCGTCGACGTGCGACTGAACGGAACGGCGGTGAGCACCAATCGGTTTCTCGCCGACGGCTACATCTTCGTCCCCAACGCCGGCTTGCGTGTCACGGGCACCACCGCCTCTTACGCCTGGTCTGCTTCCAGCGGTGTCGTGGCTACGCGCTTGGAACACTCACTGGCCCGAGCACCCTCCACGTCCACGAACTACGTCACGGGCGTGGTCTCGGCGGCGATCCAGCGCAAGGTACGACTGTCGGTCACCGCCATCACCGGTGGTCACTCCGCGGTGTCGACCGCCGACATCGAGGTCCACGCCGATCGGAGTTACGCCATCAACTCCTGGGTCATCGACCCGTGACGGTCCCACATCACCCGGCCAACACCGCACGGGCCACCAGATCGGTGCCAAACGCCGTGAGGATCGCCAGGTACATGAGCCCGGTCGCCGCCATCACTGCCGAATACGCCCGCTCGGTCAGGGCCTTCAAGGTCACGACACCCAGAACACCGGTGGTGACGGCACAGGTCGCCCAGAACCAACCCAACTGACCGCCCCACCCGTCGTCCACCGAACCGGAAAAGACGCTGAACATCCCCGTGGGAATCAACATCACCACCACCTCGGCCGGCCACGACCACAAGAAAGCGCGCACGATCTCGTTCACGTGTCGACGCGGCAACCCCGGCTGCACCAGATACCAGTGGCCGAGAAGCATCGCATCGCTCACCAGACCGAGGAACACCGCTCCGACGAGGATGCGCAGCACCGCCAATGCGTCGGCACCTCCGGCGGTGATCCCGGCGGCCACTAGTACCGGAAGGCCGACAACCACCGCAAGGAGATCGAGTCGCGGATCGAACTCGGGGCCCGCGTCGCGAATTCGGTCGGATGCCTGACGCTCGATTCCGGTCATGCGCGCCACGCGATCGGACCGCTCATCGTGTTTTTCGAGAAAACCACGCACGCCCGCGCGCCGACGAACGATGCTCTGCAGCAGCGGCACCAGACACGCCACTGCCACCACGACTCCACCGACATCACGCACGCCCTCGGCGACACCATCGAACGACGTGCCGGTGGCCATGACCGCTCCGATGGCCATCACGAGGTACGTTCCACGAAGAAGCCAGCCGTAACCGAGACCGACCTCACGGTGTCGAGTGGTGAACCAACAACCGAACATTCCGCCGATCGCCCATTGAAGGAGCACGGTGGTCACGTCGAGTCGAATCACGGTCGTCACGCTACGACCAGTCGTCGAGTTCGCACTACACCCTAGGCTGGCGACGTGACGCAGAACGTGCGTGGTCTCACCTCGACATTGGTCTCGTCCCTCATGCTGGCCCTCACACTCTCATCGTGTTTCACCGGCTCCCGACCGACACTCGAACCGATCGACACGGTCGTGCCCCTTGGTGATACCGCGGCGGCGGCCGTCGTCACGGCCCTGACGACGACAGCGACCACGTCGTTCACCATCGAATACGAGATCACCACCAAATTCGGCGGCCAGACGACCCGCGCCGTGATTGCCAACGACGAGATCCTCGGGACCAGTGTCGAGATCGGTGACACGCGCTATCTCTTCACCGCCGAGGGCACCACATCCACCTGTTCCACGACGACGTATGAGTGCGCGACAGGCATCGACGAGTCGCGGGTATCCGATCGTCAATTGACGTCCGCGTTCTTCAAGCAGTCGGCGATCGACCGCATCCGTCAGGACGCCCGAATCGCGGTCGGTCCGGCTGCCGGCTACGAGGTCACGTCTGACGACGGTCGCACGAGCCGATGCGCGGACTTCTCGGTGGTCGACTCCCAAGGTGCCTCACGAACGAAGACCTACTGTGTTTTCGAGAGTTACGGGGTGATCGCGTCGATGGACACCGCCGATTTGTCCGTGCGCACGCTGGTAGTCGAGGACAACGCCGATCCGGCGCGTTTCCAACCGCCGAACTGACCAACGCGTCACTGCGTCGGGTCGCCGACGCTACTCCTCGTGAAGCGGTGGTTCGCGATGAACTTGATCTCGACATGTCGGCCCGACTGTGGCGAGTGGATCACGGCTTTGCCCACTCCGAGCCACATCATCACGTGGCCCGGATAACGCACCAAGTCTCCGGCCTGCGCCGTATCCCACGTGCGTGGCTCGGCGGCTCGAATCTGCGCCGTGGAGTTTCGCGGCAACCGGAAGCCGGCCACCGACCATGCGAACGAGGTCAGCCCCGAGCAATCGAACCCGACTCCCGGAAGCGAAGCATTGCGCTTGTACGGGATTCCCAACTGGGTCAGGGCCCCCAGAACCGCCACCTGATGCTCGTGATCGGCCTGACCCCACGCCTCGTCGAACTGTTCTCCCGGCGTCCACAAACGTGCTCCCACCTCATCGGCAAGGCCGGCCCGGGCGGCGAGGTAGGCCGCTGACAACGCCTCTCCTCGAGCCAGGTCGCGACGTAACAGGGCCAACGCCCGGGTGGCGCTGTCGGCGATGGGATCGATCGATCGAACCGTCGCGGGAACCACGGTCGCCCCCGCGGCGGAGACCGGCGACATGTCGCCCCCCACGAGAGACACGGCGAGGGCAGAAGCGACCGCGACAACCCCACCCAGAACTCGACCTCGGCGACGTGGCCGCTCGCCCCCGGGGGGCCGACGGTCGGTTTCCGTTGGACCGACACGAACGAAGAGATGGGTTCGCAACACGAACGTCACATTTGTCGCAGGATCGACATGATTCCAGTCGGGGGCTGTGTCATGCGCCTCGGATTCCGAGAAACCGCTGGTCACGGGACAGGATGGTGGTATGACGCCATCACCGAGCACGTCCGTGCCGGGCGTGGCCGTCCTCCTCGTCGCCGGAGCCGGGTCTCGATTCGGGGGTCCGACCCACAAACTCCTGGCCCCCCTCGGAAACACAACCGTTCTCGAGTGCTCGCTCGCCGCCGTGCGAGAGGCGGGGTTCGGGTCCATCGTGGTGGTCACCGGCGCGATTGCCATCCCGCCCGAGATGCTCGAGGATCCGACCATTGTCGTGCGCCACAACGCGGGTTGGGCTCGGGGCCAAGCGACGTCCATCAACGTCGGTTTGCGGGCGGTCGCCGAACTCGGTTCGTCCGTGGCCGTGATCGGACTGGGTGACCAACCCTTCGTCACCGCCTCGGCCTGGCGTGACGTGGCCCGTGCCGAATCACCGATCGCGGTTGCCACCTACGACGGCACACGCGGTAATCCGGTTCGGCTCGACGCCGAGGTCTGGCCACTGTTACCAACGACCGGTGACGTCGGTGCGCGAGAACTGATGCGCCTGCGCCCCGAACTCGTTCGCGAAGTAGCCTGCGCTGGTTCGGCGGCGGACATCGACACCCAGGAGGACCTCGACCCATGGACCTGAACCACTCGATCACCGTCAATCAATCGATTACCGAGACATGGAAGATCCTCACCAACCTCGAGCGCATCGCGCCGTGTTTGCCAGGAGCACAGCTGCAAGAGGTCGACGGTGACGTGCACCGAGGCGTGGTGAAGATCAAGGTCGGCCCGATCGTGGCCCAGTTCAAGGGCGAGGCCCAGATCGCCGAGCGCGACGACACCAACTTCAAGGCCACCTTGAAAGCCTCGGGTCGAGACACCGGCGGCAAAGGCAACGCCTCGGCCACCATCACCGCTCAGTTGACCGCACTCACGGACACCTCCACCATGTGCGAGGTGGTCACCGATCTGGCGATCACCGGAAAGGTGGCGCAGTTCGGTCGTGGCGCGATGGCCGACATCAGCGAGAAACTCATCGCCCAGTTCGCCGACAATCTCAACACCTTGATCGACACCGAGGGTGCGACGGCGCCGACAACCGACACGACGGCGCCGGCTCCGAATGCGTTGGACACTTCGGGTGAACTCCCCAGGGTGCGCAAGATCGAAGGACCGGCCGCCGAGCCACTGAATCTGCAAGACGTCGCCGGAGGCGCGATGATGAAGCGCATCCTTCCGGTGCTGGCCGGCCTGGCTGCTCTCGGTTTGTTCCTGAAGAGGATTCTCTCGCGCCGTCGTAAGAAGGCTTGAATCGAACCCCGATTCGAGTACTCCGTCGGGTATGGGTCTTACTCTGGGATGAATGCGCGTCCGGCGCCCTCGGTCACCGACATAGACACGGTCACTCGCCTTCTCGGTCGGCGCCCGAACAGTTGGTTCGAAGTGGTCGTGCGGTCACCCGCGGGTGAGCCCGTGGTGCTGCGCAACGCGCCGTTGATGGACGACGGCACCCCCATGCCGACCTTGTTCTGGCTGTGCGACCCGAGGATCGTCGTCCAAGTGAGTCGTCTCGAGGCTGACGGCGGAGTGGATCGGGCCGAGGCCGAGGTGGACGGCATCGAACTGGCCGCCGCCCATCGCCGTTACGCGGTGGAACGCGACGCGGACATCGCCGACGACCACGTGGGTCCCCGGCCGTCGGGAGGCGTGGCCGGCACTCGTGCGGGAGTGAAGTGTCTGCACGCCCATTACGCCTGGCACCTCGCCGGCGGGGACGATCCGGTCGGACGCTGGGTCGAACGGCGACTCTCCACTCTCGGCGGAGGTGTTTGATCGTGCCCGTGGCCGCCATCGACATCGGTACCAACTCCACCAACCTGTTGGTGGTGGGAGACGATGGCTCGACGTTGCACCGGATCGTCGAGGTCACCCGACTCGGCTCCGGAGTCGATCGGTCCGGATCGCTCACACCGGTGGCCATCGATCGCACGCTGAGCTGCTTGAACCGGTACGCAACGATCATTTCCGCATCTGGTTCGTCGAGGCCCGTTCCGTTGCGAGTCTCGGCGTCGAGTGCTTGTCGCGACGCGGCGAATCGCGACGAGTTCTTCGACCGGGTGACCAACGTCCTGGGTCGACGACCCGAACTGATCAGTGGGCACGACGAGGCGCGTCTGGCGTACCGAGGCGCGTTCACCGGTCTCACCCCGGACCCCATGGGGCACTGCGTCATCGACATCGGTGGTGGGTCCACCGAATTCGCCTACGGCGACACCGAACTACGGCACACGCACAGCATCGACGTTGGTGCGATTCGCCTGACCGAACGTCACCTCGAACACGATCCGCCCCGACCCGAGGAACTGTTGAACGCCATCGGTGACGTGCAGGATCTGTTCGACGAGATGATCCGGGCGACACCCGCCGTGGCCGGGGCACGTCAGTTGATCGGTACCGCGGGCACCATCGTCACGGCGGCCGCGGTCGAAATCGGCATGGCCACCTTCGATGCGTCTCGGGTGCACGGATTCCGATTCGAACGAAACGCTGTGGAGGACGTCTTTCGCACATTGGCCACCGAACCACTGAGTGACCGTGTGCACAATCCCGGCTTGCCTCGCGAGCGGGCCGACGTCATCGTCGGCGGCTTGTGCGTCCTCGTCGGACTGCTCCGACGTTGGGACGCCGACGAGATCGTCGTGTCGGCTCACAACATCATGGACGGGATTTGTGCTGAACTTCTCGAAGAGTCAGTCCGATGAGCCGTCACGACGTCCACCCCACACGCTCTGTCGCCGTCCGTTTGTACGGACGTCGGGTGGTGTTGCGCCCCCTGGTTCCGCCGGACTTTTCCGGCTGGTCCGAGGTGCGAACCCGTAATCACGAGTGGCTCACGGTCTGGGAGCCGTTACGACCGGCGACTTCCCCCGACCCCAGCACCGACCGTGAGGCCTTTTCGGCGCGTTGCGCGTTGCGCGACCGCGAACGACAATCCGGGACGGCCTACGCCTTCGGCATGTTCGTCGACAACGCCTTCGCCGGCGAGGTGAACCTCAACAACGTCGTGCGCGGGGCGATGATGGGGGGCTCGGTCGGTTACTGGATCGACCAAGCACGGGCCGGACACTCCTACACATCGGAAGCGGTGATCGTGTTGAGTCGCTACGCCTTCGAGGAATTGGGCTTGCACCGTCTCGAGATCTGCATCGTGCCTCGCAACGCCAACTCGCATCGTGTGGTGGACAAGTTGGGACTACGCAACGAAGGAACCGCCGAGCGATTCCTCGAGATCAACGGCACGTGGGAGGACCACGTGCGATACGCCCTCACCACCGAGGAATGGTCCGCGCGACGCGATGAACTTGCGGCAGCCTGGCTCTGATCAGGCCGATTGGGCCCAGTTTCGATACGCCGCGGCCTTTTGTCGACGCACCACGGTGCGACGCTTCCACTCCTTGACCTTCCAGTGACGCAATTTGCGACGATGGTCGAGTTTTTTGACGGCCCGTTCCGCGTCGTGATGATGAGCGGGTCGCCATTGCCTCCCCGGCTCGTCCGCATCGTCGGGTTCGAGCCCGTGACTCACCATGTCGGCGAGCTCGTGCAGTTCGCTCTTCACCCGGTGACGCTCGCCGTGGGCGTGGGCCCGTAGCTCGGCTCTCGGCAGCGGTACCGCTTCTTGGCTTCGATGGCGCTGGCTCATCGGACCCCCCTTGGTTCCGTTGAACTCCCCCCAAGGGAAAGGTACATCATTTTGGCCAGGTTTCAAGGGCAGATTGCCGGGCCCACCGCCCGTGGTTCGTCGATGAAGGTCGATCCCTGATCGATCAGGGCTTCTTCGAGGAGATCTGCGTCTGCAGAGCCTTGATGCGCTCCTCGAAGAAGGGCTGACGCGTACTCCACAACTGCGGCGTCAGTTCGCGTGCCACGGCGTCGGGATGCTCCGTGATCTCGGCCATGGCCTTGACGGTCTTCTTCGTCTCGATGACCAACTCGCGGGGCGCGGCGGCGGCACGGGCCGCCATGGCGTGAGCGACGCTCAGTAACTGATCGTCATCCACGCAACGATGGACGATGCCGAGGCGTTCGGCTTCGATGCCATCGACGACCTCACCAAAGACCACCGTCGCCATCGTCGTCTGCGGTCCGGCGATGCGACTCAACATCCAGGTGTGTCCGCCACCGGGATGAATGCCGATCTGCAGGAAGCGAGTGTCGAAGCGGGCACGGCGAGCCGCGAGGCGCACGTCGCATCCAAGGGCGAGGTTCATTCCCGCCCCCACGGCGGCTCCGTTCACCGCGGCGATGGTGGGCAGTTCGCTTCGTGCGATGCGCAGGAAGCCCTCGTAGATATCGCCCAGGCTCTCGGCCGTGCTGGTTCGAAGATTGCCCAAATTCGCGCCAGCGCAAAAGGCCGGCGGGGCACCGGTGACCACAATCGCTCCGATCGCTGGGTCGGACTCCACCCGATCCATGACCGCCACGATCTCGACCACCACGGGCGCGGTGAGCGTGTTGCGCTCGGCCGGATTGTTCAAGGTGATGGTGGCAACGCCATCGGCGACGTCGAGTAGGACGAGTGGAGCGGGCGAATCAGTCACCCGCTCATCCTCGCAGACGTGCTGGCCGTGCCTAGTGTTGGTCCATGTCGATCGACGAGGGCGACGGGGCTCGGCAAAAGGCCCGCAAGAGTCGCCCGGCCGCCACGGTGATACTCACCCGGCTCGCCGAGGACTCCGCCTGCGGGTTGGAGGTGCTGTTGCTACGACGCAGCAACGTCGGTGCCTTCGCCGGGATGTGGGTCTTCCCCGGCGGGCGGGTCGACGACGCCGACGAGGGCCACGACGACGTCACGCGCGCCATGTCCGCCGCCGTCCGCGAGGCCCACGAGGAGGTGTCGGCTCGAGTCGACCGAGCCGCGTTGGTGCCCTGGAGCCATTGGACCCCTCCTTTGTCGGCACCGACTCGCTTCACGACGTGGTTCTTCGTGGCGACGCACGACACTGGTGAGATCACCATCGACAACCGCGAGATCGTCGACTTCCGCTGGCTGGCTCCCGACCGAGCGCTCGCCGCCGCGCTACCGATGGCCCCGCCCACCATCGTCACACTCCACGAACTCCACGAGGCGGGCGACCACCTCTCCATCCGCCGGGGGCGATCGAATCCTCCGGCCTACGTCACCCGTCCCGGTCGTACCGGCGACGGCCAAGACGTGATGATGTGGACCGGAGACGCGGGATACGAGTCGGGTGATGCCGACCTTCCGGGATCCCGCAATCGCCTGGTGATGCTGAACGGTTTCGGCGGGACGGAATGGATCTACGTCCGCGCGTGAGCGTTCGCCGGGGCGAAACGATGACACGAGCGAGCAAGTAGCGTCATGGACGATGCTCGACCACGTGTTCACCGACGTCATCAGCGCCCTTCGCGACGCGTTCGAGCGCGCCTTCCTGGAGCGCCAAGCGTTCGAAGAGCACTTTCAGGTCGACGTGATGTTGGGCGACGTCACCTGGGAAACCAGTTACGGGCTCCCCGGCGAGGGACTTCCGCCACGCGTGGTCGCGCACGTGACCTTCGACTGGCCGTCATGGAGCCAGACCGCCTACCGACGCTGGTACGTCGACGAAAAACTCGACGAGCAACCATTCATCGAGATGGAAGTGGTCTTGCGTATTCAACGCGTCGGTGACCGACCGGATCTCGATCTTGTGCGGTCCTTTCTCCCCCGGCTCAGTCCCCTCATCGGAAACGGTCGGATGGAACGTGCCGGACTCACTGTCGAGACCACTCATCTCGACGACGAGGAATTCGTCGAACACGCGGTGGAGGCCACGTACGAGGGCCGGTACGAATTGTCGGAGGAATCGTTGGCCGACGGTGCCAGCTCGTTGCTCGACGACCATTTCGGGGCCCTCGGAGGCTGGGTGGCCGCCATGCTCGTGAAAATGGGTGACGTCAAGTACACGTTCCTTCCCGCCGACTGACATCAATCTCCGAAGAAATCCGACGAAAGCAAACGAACATGACTGCTCTCCCCATCACCGACGGCGTGGTTCTGCTGGAGGTCAGCGAACGCATCGCCACCATCACGCTCAATCGTCCGGCGGCTCGCAACGCGTTGTCCTCCGAGGTACTGAGGATGATGCCGCAAATTTTGAGACAGGTCGATGCCAGCGACGACGTCGACGTGATCATCCTCACGGGCACAGACCCGGCTTTCTGCGCCGGACTCGACCTGAAAGAGTTGGGCTCGACGGGCCAGAATCTCGGATCGGGCACCGCGGGCCGAACGAAAGCCGACAGCGTGCGCGGACCGTTCCCCAACGTGACCAAGCCCCTCATCGGTGCCGTGAACGGCGTGGCCATCACCGGTGGCCTCGAGTTGGCCTTGAATTGCGACTTCTTGGTGGCGTCGGAGCGCGCCAAGTTCGGAGACACCCACGCGCGCGTCGGCGTCATGCCCGGTTGGGGTCTCACCGTGTTGTTGCCCCAAGCCATCGGCGTGCGACGAGCGCGCGAGATGAGCATGACGGGCAACTTCATGTCGGCCGACGAGGCCCTGGCTCGCGGGCTGGTGAACCACGTGGTGCCCCACGACGACCTGATGGGGTTCACCCGCCGACTGGCCCTCGACATCGCGGGCAATGACCAGCCCGGGGTGCGCCAGATTCGTCGGACCTATGCGTCCATCCACGCCGACGCCGCGGGCTGGGAGATCGAGGCCCGCGACGGTTCCCGCTGGCGGGCAACACAGTTTTCTCCGGAAAAAGTGGCCGAACGACGCGAGGCCATTCAAGATCGCGGGCGTCACCAGTAGGCATCCGCGGATTGTGTAAGGTTTGACATTCACTTCGTCGGACACCCCGTTCGACGATTCAGGGGAGGAAAACCACATGCGTAAGAAAGCACGACTGCTGGCGGCTTCGCTGGCTGCTCTCGGCCTCTTCGCCGCGGCTTGCGGTGGCGACGACGGCGGATCAACCAGTAGCGAGGCCCCGACCGAGTCGTCCGAGGCTCCGGCAACCAGCGATCTGATCGCCGGAATCGCCTTCGACACCGGTGGCCGTGGCGACGGCACGTTCAACGACTCGGCCGCCGCCGGTGGCGAGTGCGCCGCCGAGGCAACCGGTGCAGAAGTCAAGGAACTCGAGGCGAATGTCGACGAGGACCGCAAGGCCAACCTCGAACTATTGGTCGAAGGTGGCGCCAAGGTCATCGTGGGTGTGGGCTTCATGTTCACCGATCCCATGGGTGAGGTCGCCGCGGCCAACCCCGACGTGTCGTTCGGCATCGTCGACTCGGTGGTCGAGGCTGACAACGTGTCGAGCCTGGTGTTCGCCGAGGAGCAGGGCTCGTTCCTGGTCGGAGCCGCCGCCGCGCTGAAGAGCGAGACCGGCACCATTGGTTTCATCGGTGGTCAGGAGATCGACCTCATCAAGAAGTTCGAGGCCGGTTACGCCGCGGGCGCCAAGTACGTGAACCCCGACATCGTCGTAGAAGTTGCCTACCTCGGACCCGCTGGTGACAACACCGCGTGGGGCAACGTGGACGGAGCCAAGGAAATCGCCGCCGGCTGGTACGCCGCAGGCGCCGACATCATCTACACCGCCGCTGGCGGTTCGGGTGCGGGCACCATCCAAGCGGCCATCGAGGCCGATGCGTGGGCTATCGGTGTCGACAGCGACCAATACCTCACCTCGGGTGACCCCGAGGCTCAGGAGCACATCCTCACTTCGATGCTGAAGCGCGTCGACGTGGCCGTGTGCGAGACCATCAAGGCCGTCGCCTCGGGAGATACCTCTGGCGGGATCAAGGTGTTCGATCTGAGCAATGACGGCGTCGGCTATGCCACCTCTGGTGGATGGATCGACGACATCGTCGCTGACCTCGACGAGATCAAGGCCGCGATCATCGCGGGCGAGATCGAGGTTCCGACGGCTCCCTGATCGGGAATCAGCGGGCTCGTTCCGCTACCAGCACAACGCGAGAGCCCGGGTCCACGACCCGGGCTCTCTGCTATAACTGACGGATCTCATCGAGGGGAACCATGCCGGAACATCCGCAAGCGCGCGGCGACTTCGCGGTCGAACTGCGTGGAATCACCAAAACCTTCCCCGGGGTGATCGCAAATCGCCACGTGAGTCTGGCAGTTCGTCCCGGCACCATCCACGCAATCGTCGGCGAGAACGGGGCCGGCAAGTCCACGTTGATGAAGACCTTGTACGGAATGCACCAACCCGACGAGGGGTCCATCACGGTCGACGGCGTGACCAGTGTTTTCCGGTCCCCCACCGACGCCATCGAAGCCGGAATCGGCATGGTTCACCAACACTTCATGTTGGCTGACAATCTCACCATCACCGAGAACATCATTCTGGGCAACGAGCCCGTGACGTCGCGCGGACGTATCGACTTCGTCGCCGCCAATACCCGAATCAACGCTCTCATGACGATGCTCGGCGTCGACTTCGACCTCGATGCCCCGGTGTCGAGTCTCGGTGTGGGCCAGCGCCAGCGCGTCGAGATTCTCAAGGTTCTGTTTCGAGGCGCTCGCATCCTGATCCTCGACGAACCCACGGCGGTCCTGGTGCCCCAAGAGGTCTCCGAACTCTTCGTGATCCTGAAGCGTCTGGTTCGAGAGGGCTCCACGGTCATTTTCATCTCACACAAACTCGATGAGGTGTTGGAGAATTGCGACGAGATCACCGTCATTCGCCAGGGCACCACCGTCGCGCACACGTCGCCGCGAGAAACCAGCCGACGCGGATTGGCCGAGTTGATGGTTGGTGGTGATCTTCCCGATCCCTCCGGTCGTGACACCCACATCCGCGACTCGGTGCTGCTCGACGTCGACCGTATCGATGTGGCGGGAGCAACCATCGGTTCCAAGTTGGCTCTCGATCAAGTCTCGTTGCGCGTCCGGTCCGGAGAGATCGTCGGCATCGCCGGAGTGGAGGGGAACGGCCAGTTCGAATTGTGCGAGGCGATCCTCGGTCTCATTGCGACCGATCACGGTTCGGTGTCCCTGGAGGGTCGCGACATCACTCACACGCCGACCCGCGAACGTATCAACTCGGGACTCTCGTACATCCCGTTCGACCGCCATCGCGAGGGTTTACTGCTCGATGCCCCCCTATGGGAGAACACGTTCCTCGGCCGAGAGGACGACCGCCAACTCTCGTCGGTGCTGTTCACGCGCCGGCGGGCGATCGAGGCCGACAGTCGCGCCGTCATCGAGCGTTTCGGCGTGCGCACACCGAGCGAGCAAGCGCCGGCCTTCGCCCTCTCTGGTGGGAACCAACAAAAGCTGGTGGTCGGACGAGAGATGGCCAGCGACCCCAAGATTCTGCTGGCCGCGCACCCCACGCGAGGCGTCGACGTTGGCGCCCAAGCCGCCATTTGGGAAGAGCTCCGTAACGCCCGCGACAACGGCATGGGGGTGTTGCTGATCAGCGCCGACCTCGAGGAACTCATCGGACTGAGCGACACCATCCTCGTCATGTTCGACGGTCGCATCACGGCGCACTTGGATCCGACCGAGGCCACTCCGGAGCTGCTGGGCACCTACATGACCGGTGAAGTGCAGGAAGTCGATTCGTGAATCGTCAGAGATTGCAGCGTGTGCTGGTGACGTCGGCCAGTTCGGTTCTCGCGATCATCGTGGCCCTCGTCGTCTGCGCCGTCATCCTGCTCGTCACCGGCAAGGACCCGGTGAAGGCATACTCGACGCTCTTCGGCGCGGCCAGCGAGACGAAGGTCTTGCAGGGCATGCTCAACCGCGCGACCCCTCTCATGATTTCGGCGGCGGCGGTGGCCATCGGCTTCAAGATGAATCTCTTCAACATCGGCGTCGAGGGTCAGATGCGGGTGGCGTTGTTGTCCACCGCGGTCATCGGCGGAGCCGTGGACCTACCCGCCCCGTTGCATGTCGCTTTCTGCTTCATGATCGCCATGGCCACCGGTGCCCTCTGGTCCGGAATCGCCGGTTGGCTGAAGGTGAAGCGCAACGTCAACGAAGTCATCTCGACGATCATGTTGAACTTCATCGGACTCAGTGTGGTGGCTTGGGCGTTCGACACCTTCTTCCGCCTCGACGAGGAAGGTGAATCCACGAGCCTTCTGGTGAAGACCAAGGACCTGCCGCGAAGTGCTTGGTTCCCCGATCTGGTCGATCGACGTTTGAACGGAATTCTGATCGTGGCCGTCGTCATCCTGATCCTGTTCTGGATACTGGTGTGGAAAACCAAATTCGGATTCCAGTTACGTGCGTCGGGGGCCAACGCCGGAGCGGCGCGTGCCTCCGGTGTGAATCCCAAGCGCATGATCGTGATATCCATGTTGATCTCGGGTGCACTCGCCGGTCTGGTGGGTATGCGCGCCTTGATGGGTGACGTTCACGCCTACCAGAACAATCTGGCTGAACAGCAAGGGTTCAATGGAATCGCGGTCGCTCTCCTCGGACGCAATCATCCCTTGGGCATCTTCTTCTCGGCTCTCTTGTTCGGATTCCTCGGCGAGGCCTCCGGACGTCTGCAGTTGGACGACATTCCCAAGGAGATCGTCACCATCATGACCGGCATCATCGTGCTGGCGGTGGTCATAATCAACGAGGCGGTCAAACGTTGGGACGACCGACGAATCCAGCGTCGCGCCGCAGCGATGGTCGAGGCGGCATCGTGAGTCGCATCTCGATCCTGTCCTCCTTGAGTCCGGCGCGTCGCGTGATTTTCGTGTCACTCGGCTTCGTCTTCATCCTGTCCATGGTGCGGGTCCTCACCGGGACCGACGATCTCACGAGTTCGGGCACCATCTCGTCGACGCTTCGCGTGGCCACACCGATCCTGCTGGCCGGTCTCGCTGGTTTGTGGGCCGAGCGTGCGGGCATCGTGAACATCGGCATCGAAGGCATGATGATCGTTGGCTCGTGGCTCGGTGGTTTCGGAGCCTGGAAGTGGGGTTCGTGGGCTGGTATCGGTCTCGCGCTCGTCGGCGGAGCACTGGTGGGTCTCATCCATGCGTTGGCCACGGTTCGGTTCAACGTCGATCACGTGGTGTCGGGGATCGCCGTCAACATTCTCGCCGCCGGTGCCACCGAATATCTGTCCATCATCGCCTTCAAAAACAACGGAGGAGGCGAGAGTCAGTCTCCCAACGGTAAGGGCGGATACGGGACCTTCGACTTGCCGTTCCTCAGCGGTGGTCACATCGGTGATTGGAAGAGCCCGAACATCCTCGGTTGGATCGAGAAGAAGAACGACATCCCCCTCATCCCCGACCTGGCCTCGTTCGCGCGGGGTGTCTCCAGCAACGTGTACATCCCGACAATGGTGGCACTCGCCATCGTCCCGCTGACGGCGTGGGTCCTGTGGCGAACGCGATGGGGCTTGCGACTTCGTTCCAGCGGCGAGTCACCGCGAGCCGGTGAGAGCCTCGGTGTACCAGTGGTGCGCCTGCGCTACCAGGCCATGGCCATCAGCGGCTCGCTGGCCGCATTCGGTGGCGCATACTTGTCGTGCGTTCTCACCAGCACGTATCGGCAGGGGCAAACCGGTGGCCGGGGATTCATCGGTTTGGCCACCACCATCTTCGGCAACTGGAATCCGGTCGGCGTCCTGCGCGGTGCGATCCTGTTCGGTTTCCCGACCGCGCTGAGGTTCCGTGACGCCAAGAACGTGCCCGCACTGCTGTTGGTGACCGCCGTCGTGTTGGCTCTGGTCAGCGTATTGCTGGGGTCGCGACGCAAGTCTCTGGCCGCCAGTGGCACCGCGTTCGGATCGGTATTGGCCTTGTTCACCTGGATCACCGTCGACGAGGTGCCCTCGGAATTCGTGGCTGCCACGCCGTACATCGTGACGATCATCGTGCTGGCCGGCGCTCGACAACAACTGCGTCCACCCGCGCACGCCGGGCAGTCGTATCGCCCCGGCGAGAATCACTGAGTCAGAAAAAGCCCCCCAGCTCGGCGACGGCGCGTACCTCGATGCCTCCACGGGGCCGTTGGGTCAGGGTCACCCGAACGCCCGCCGGCGCGGCGGTGTTCATGATCTCATCGGCGATCTCGGCCGCCAATGTCTCGGCGAACACCGCCCGGTCGCGGAAGTTCCACAGATACAACTTCAAACTCTTGGATTCCACGCACCACGCGACAGGCCGATATTCGATGACCACGGTCGCGAGATCAGGCTGGCGGGTGACCGGGCACAGCGATGCCAGCTCATCGGTGGTGAAGGTCACCACCGACACGTTGGCTGGGGCCGCAAAGACCTCGACGTGCTCGATCGCCTCGCGAACCGTGGCGCCCAGAACGGTCAGGCCGTCGTGCGGGATGTCGGACGAGTTCTTTCCCATGGAGAAACAGCGTATGGGTCTTTCACCGGGTCCGCACCCACGCCACGGCCCGAAGTCCACCCCCTAGGCTTCGACCATGGGTCAGGTCCTTTCCGAGTCTCAGATCGCCGGTTACCACCGCGACGGGTTTTTGGTGATCCCCGACTTCACCGACGCCTCGGCCTGCCGAGCCGTCAAGACCCGCGCCGAGGAGATCTTGCGGGCCTTCGATCCCGAGTCCCATCGCAGTGTCTTCACCACCAACGAGCAGAGCCGTCACGCCGATCGTGAGTTCATCGAGTCGGCCAACGGCATCCACTGTTTTTTCGAGGAGGAAGCTTTCGACGAGGAGGGTCGACTTCGCCAAGCCAAGGAATTGAGTGTCAACAAGATCGGCCACGCCATGCACGACCTCGATCCCGTTTTCGCCGCCTTCACGTACACCACAAAACTCGCCGGCGTGGCCGCCGACATCGGAATACCCGATGCCTTGGCCCTGCAGAGCATGTACATCTGCAAGCAACCCCGTATCGGTGGTGAGGTCGGCTGCCATCAGGACGCGACCTTTCTCTACACCGTCCCGATCACCGTCACCGGCTTCTGGTTCGCCATCGAGGACGCCACGTTGGAAAACGGTTGCATGTGGGCGTCTCCGGGTGGTCATCGCACGTCGTTGCGCAAGAAGTTCGTGCGCAACGTCGAGAACGACGGAGCCACCTTCGACGTGCTCGATCCGAATCCTCTTCCCGAGGCCCCCGGTGATCTCGTTCCCCTCGAGGTGTCGGCCGGGACCATGATCGTCCTTCACGGTCTCTTGCCGCACTGGAGCGACGTGAACCGCAGCGACAAGAGTCGCCACGCCTATTCACTGCATTGCATCGCCGCCTCGGCCGACTATCCGTCGTGGAATTGGTTGCAGCGATCAGCCGACCTCCCGTTGCGACGACTCAGCGACATGGCCCGAGCCCGATGAGCGACGTCCTGAGCCGTGCACCCAAGGTGCTGTTGCACGATCACCTCGACGGAGGTCTTCGACCCGAGACCGTGGTCGAACTGGCGGCCGAGTACGGCTACCGGGGACTACCCACCGCCGACGTGACGGATCTCTCGAGATGGTTCCACCGCGGTGCCAAGCGCAACGATCTCGTGCTGTACCTCGAGACCTTCGCCCACACCGTGGGCGTCATGCAGGACAAGGACGCCATCGAACGCGTGTCCTACGAGTGCGCCCACGATCTGGCTGCCGACGGGGTGGTGTACGCCGAGGTGCGCATGGCACCTGAGCTGTGCACCGAGAAGGGTCTCACCTTGGACGAGGTGATGGAGTCCATCATGGACGGCTTCGCCCGCGGGGCGAGCGGCACCGACTTGACCATTTACGCCATCTGCACGGCGATGCGTACGGCTCGCCGGAGTCTCGAGATCGCTGACCTCGCAGTGCGTTGGCGCGATCGTGGCGTGATCGGATTCGACATCGCCGGAGCCGAGGCCGGCCATCCTCCCACTCGGCATCTGGAAGCCTTCAACCACGTGCAGCGCGAGAACTTTCATTCCACCATCCACGCCGGAGAGGCCTTCGGCCTCCCGAGCATCTGGGAGGCCGTGCAGTTGTGCGGAGCCGAGCGCCTCGGGCACGGAGTTCGGATCGTGGACGACATCACCGGACCCGAGGGGGCCGAGCAACTCGGACGTCTGGCGGCCTTCGTGCGCGACCGACGCATCCCTCTCGAGTTGTGCCCCACCAGTAACGTCAACACCGGTGTGTGTGGCTCGATCGCCGAACATCCCATCGGATTGCTGCGCCGTCTGCGGTTCCGGGTGACCGTGAACACCGACAACCGCCTCATGAGCGACACCAGTATGACCAAGGAATTCGCCCAACTGAGCGTCGCTTTCGGTTGGGGGCTGGACGACTTCGAGTGGATGACCCTGAACGCCATGAAGAGCGCCTTCGCCCCGTTCCCTGAGCGCCTACGGATCATCAACGGCATGATCAAGCCTCGCTACGCCTTGCTACGGGCCGAACTGGCAATGGGAAGTCAGACCCGCTGATCGGCAAGACTGAGGCCATGCCCGTCGAGGTCACCGTCGTCGCCCATCCGCTCATCGCCGACTCGCTGACCCGAATACGCGACGTCTCCACGCCCAACGCTCTCTTCCGACAGGAACTCGAGCGGGTTGGAACGCTGCTGCTCGCCGAGGCCACCCGCAACCTCGCGACACACGATGTGACCGTGCAGACGCCGCTCACCACCACCAGTGGTCGCGCGCTCTCGAGCCAACCCGTCGTCGTGCCCGTGCTACGCGCCGGATTGGGCTTCGTCCACGCCGCCCAAGAGTTGATGCCCAACGCTGACGTCGGCTTCGTCGGCATCAGCCGCGATGAGAAGACCTTCGAACCAAAGCCCTACGTCAACAAGTTGCCCGAAACGTTGGCGGGGCGCACCTGCATCGTGCTCGACCCCATGTTGGCCACCGGTGGTTCGCTCGCTCACACGTGCGAACTCCTCATGGAGCGCAATCCCACCGGTCCGATCACCGTGATCTGCGCGTTGGCCGCCCCCGAGGGCATCGAGTTCCTACGTGGCACCGGGTTGAATCTGCGCATCTTCACCGCATCGATCGACGAGCGCCTGAACGAGAACGCCTTCATCGTCCCCGGTCTGGGCGACGCCGGTGATCGCCAGTTCGGCGCTCCGCACTGACCGCCCGGGCCGCCCCACTCGGGGACCCCGTCACATCGGCGGGCCGCCCCACGCGGGCGTACCGCTTGACGCGTCGCCGAATAGTCGACCCTTGGCGGCGGCAAGATCTTCGACCGTCCATTGCTTGCCGCCGGCCGTGATCGAGCCGGCGATCTCGGTGGGGCGAATGCGGTGCACCTGGTCGCCCAGAACGATGAACGTCTGAGCGCTGATGTCGGACGCCAGGTCACTGGCCAGGAAAGCCACCATCGGGCTGATGTTGGCCGGGTCGTACTTGTCGAAACCGGTCTCAGGCTTGGCGAACTTCGGATTCACCTCGGTCATCGGTGTTCGTGCCCGGGGGGCGATGCAGTTGACGGTCACGTTGTAGCGACCCAGTTCGCGGGCCAAGATCGTCGTCATCGTGATGATTCCCCCCTTGGCCGAGCCGTAGTTGCCCTGACCGGGTCCACCGAACAATCCGCTCTCGCTGGTGGTGTTGATGATCCGTCGCGCGGGCAAGCCGCCCTCGGCACCTTCCAACTCCTTGGCCTTGTTGCGCCACAGCACTGCGGCGAAATGCGCCGGGGCGAAGTGACCCTTCAGGTGCACGCTCACCACGCTGTCGAACTGTTGCTCCTCCATCGAGAAACTCATGGCGTCGCGAATGAAACCCGCGTTGTTGACCAGGATGTGCAGATCACCGAACTCGCGAACCGCGGTATCGACCAACGACTCCGCGAACGCCCAGTCGGTGACACTGCCCTTGCACGCCACGGCACGACCACCAACGGCGGTGATCTCTTCGACCACCTCGTCGGCCAGATCGGACCGATCGTTCACCACCACGCTGGCACCCTCCTTGGCCAACAACTCCGCGTGGCAACGACCCACACCCTGACCCGCTCCGGTCACGATCGCCACTTTGCCCGTCAATGCACCCATTCGCCCCGTCTCCGATTCCGACGCTTCTGATACCGTCGTGAAAACTAGTCGTCCAACGGCCAGCTCCGAAGATTCGCGCGATGGCCGTCACCGTTCGACTCGTGTGGAGGGGGTGGAGATTGGCGGAAAAGACGCGCCCCGTTGCTCTCGTCACCGGTGCCAGTCGCGGAATCGGACGTGCCATCGCCGTCTCGCTGGCGTCGTCGGGTCATGACCTGGTGATCACCGGTCGTACTCTCGTCGAGGGATCGGCCACCAATCCCGCCACCGGAAACCGACTTCCCGGCAGTCTGCAAGCCACGGCCGAGGCCGTCGAACGCGCTGGCGGACGTGCACACTGCATCCAAGCCGACGTCCTCGACCTCGACGACGTCGAGGCCTCGTTCGATCGTTGCATCGCGGCGGTGGGGGACGTCGACATCCTCGTCAACAACGCCGTGTACGTCGGACCGGGCAACGACGTCCTCTTGGCCGAGGGATCGGCCGACGACGTCATCCGACGGGTCAGTGGCAATCTCACCGCGCCCTTGCTGATGACCCGCGCGTTTCTGCGCCACGTCGTGGCGACCGGGCGAACCGATCAGGCCACGATCATCGGCATCACCAGTGATGCTGGTCAGCGCTCCCCAGACCACCCGGCGGGCCGCGGTGGTTGGTCTCTCGTCTACGCGGCCACCAAGGCCGGATTCCACCGCATCGCCGACATGGTCGTCGTCGAGCATCCGACGATCCGAGCCTTCAATGTGAATCCCGGGTTCGTCACCACTGAACGAGTTCTCGACTCCGGTGCCGGCCTCGAGTGGGTCGCTCGCCATGGGGTTCCACCCGCGGTGATCGGGCGGGCCGTGGCGATGATTGTGACCGACCCGAGCATTCCGAACGGGGGCTACATACACGCCCAGCCCTACTTGCGCCGACACCTCGGAGACGATGAATATGAGAGGGTCGTTTTACAAGCAGAGGCAGGACGTCATGGCCCTTGACACCTACGTGATCAGATCGACCAATTACGACATTCTCCTTCCCGAGCCCGAAATGGCCCCGGTCCATTACACGTTGATCTCCGTCGACGACCATCTTGTCGAACCGCCACACATGTTCGATGGCCGGCTTCCCTCGGCACTTCAGGACCGTGCCCCTCGCCTCATCGAGAACGAGCGTGGACACCAGGTCTGGAACTTCGACGACCAGATCTTCAGCCAAGTCGGCATGAACGCCGTGGCCGGGCGCAAGCCGGAACTTCGATCATTGGAGCCCGCCCGCTTCGAGGACATGCGACCCGGGTGTTGGAACATTCACGAGCGCATCAAGGACATGGACTTGATCGGCTGCTGGGCGTCGCTCAATTTTCCGTCGCAGATCACCGGTTTCGCCGGACGAGTGTTCAGCGCGTGCAGCGACCCCGAACTGGGCCTGGCCACCATGCGCGCCTGGAACGATTGGCTCTACGAAGAATGGTGGCAGCCCTATCCCGAGCGCATCATTCCGTGCGGCATCACCTGGTTGGCCCCGGGCCCCGACGGTTCGGCGCGTCTGGGTGCCGACGAGATCCGACGCAACGCCTCGCGTGGCTTCACCTCGGTCACCCTGCCCGAGCGGCCCCACAACATCGGATGTCCCAGCCTCTTCAGTGGTTGGTGGGACCCCATCATCGAAGCCTGCGTCGAAACCGACACCGTCATCTCTCTCCACGTCGGTTCCTCGGGGATGTACTCCATGCCCAGTGACGCACCGGCCCTCCAACTGGGCGCCACCCTGTTCGGACAGTTGTCGTTGACGGCGTGCGCCGAGTGGTTGTGGAGTGGATACGCCTACCGGTACCCCGATCTCAAGATCGCCATGAGCGAGGGTGGTATCGGTTGGGTGCCCATGTTGCTCGATCGCCTCGAGAACGTGGTCGATCGCAGTGGATATGGCGCGGGCTGGGATCTACGTCCGGCCGAAGTTCTGCGCCGCAACTTCTGGTTCTGCACGATCGACGACCCCTCCACCATCGACCTGCACGACGTGATCGGCGATGACCACATCATGGTCGAGGTGGATTACCCTCACGGTGACAGCACGTGGCCGAACACCCAGTCGATACTCCGTGATGCCTGGGGTCATCTCTCGCCCGCGTTGTTGCGCAAATTGTGCTGCGAGAACGCTGCCGCCCTCTACCGCCAACCGCTCCCGAAGGAAATTGTTCCATGAGCACAGTTGCCGATCTGTTGCGCGATCGACTCGGCGACGAACACGCCGGTTACGTCTTCGAGGGTCGAACTGCGTCGTGGGACGAGGTGGTACGCGAATCCGCGCGTCGCGCCGCGTATCTGCGCGAACACCTGCGACCGACGGCCAAACCCCACGTCGGAGTGCTGCTGGAGAATACCCCCGAGTACCTCTACTGGATCGGGGCTGCGGCCCTCACCGGGTCGTGCATCGTGGGAATCAATCCCACCCGTCGGGGGTCGGAGTTGGCCCGCGACGTGCGCCACACGGACTGTCAGATGATCGTCACCGACGCGGCCGGACGAGCCACCTTCGACGGCCTCGATTGTGGGGTGCCGTCGGACTCCTTCGTCGATGTGGACGTCGTTCGATCGAGTCTGCCCCCGTTCGACGCCGACCTGTTGGCCTCCAGTTCACCGGACGGCTCGCTGCCCCTCTTCTTACTCTTCACCTCCGGGTCCACGAGCGCACCCAAAGCCGTGGTGTGCTCCAACGAGCGCATGGCCTTCACCGCCGTGCGCGCCGGTGAGATCTATGGCGTCGTTCGCGACGAGGTGTGCTACAGCCCCATGCCACTTTTCCACGGCAACGCGTTGATGGCGTGTTGGGGCCCGGCATTGGCCGTGGGAGCCACGTTGGTGCTACGTCGTAAATTCTCCGCCAGCGGGTTCCTCGAGGACGTGCGCACCTACGACTGCACGTATTTCACCTACGTCGGTCGCACGATCGCCTACGTGTTGGGGCAACCACCAACCGAGAACGATCGTCGCCATCGACTGCGCCTCGGATTCGGCACCGAGGCCAGCGCGCTCGATCGTGAGCGCTTTCTCGAGCGTTTCGGTTGCGAGTTGGTCGAGGGTTACGGGTCGAGCGAGAGCGTGGTGGCCATCATCCGATCTCCCGACACACCGGCGAACGCGTTGGGTCGTGAACGGCCCGACATGGCCGGCTCCGTCATCATCGTCGATCCGGGCACCAGCGTCGAATGTCCGCGAGTCATCTTCGACGAGCACGGAGCCATCAGTAATCCCGAGTGCATCGGTGAGATCGTGAACACCGCGGGTGGTTCGTCCTTCGAGGGTTATTACAACAACCCCGAGGCATCGAGCGAGCGAGTGCGAAACGGCTGGTACTGGACCGGCGACCTCGGGTACCGCGACGCCGAGGGCTTCTTCTACTTCGCGGGACGAAGCGCGGATTGGCTGCGCGTCGACAGCGAAAATTTCGCCAGCGCCCCCGTGGAGAACATCGTCAGTCGCTTCCCCGGCGTGGTGATGGCCGCGGTCTATCCGGTGCCCGATCCGGTGACCGGCGACATGGTGATGGTGGCCATCGAGATGAACCCTGCCGTCGACTTCGATCCCGTGGCCTTCGACGCCTTCCTCGAGGCGCAACGCGATCTGGGAACGAAGTGGTCTCCGCAGTTGGTTCGGGTCACCACCGCCATGCCTTTGACCGCCAACAACAAGGTGCACAAACCGCCGTTGCGGACGGAGAAGTGGCGAACCACCGAGACCCTCTATTGGCGCGCCCGACGGGGAGAAGGCCTGCGCCCCATGACCGACGACGACAAAGCAGACCTGGAACAGGCCTTTGCCGACAACAAGCGCACCCACGTCCTCAGCGGACTCTGACGCCGATCAGGCCTTCCTGGCCGACCAGGTGCGCCAGGTCTCGATGCACTCGGGCAATTCACCTCGACCCGTCTGACTACGGGGCCAGTTGGCGTCGGCCAAACCGACGGGCGGATTGGGCATGTCGTGCCCGTACCAGAGCAAATGGCGCCGACGCACGAACAGCCACCGACCGTTCACACGCCGGTAGACGTCGTGGTACTGGATCTGATGGATGATCCACTGGCCCTCGGCATCCTCGATCTCCCCGCGACAACTCACGATCCCGGTGGCGTTGTCGTGGTCGGTCGCGTCGATGACGTGATTGCCCACCATCAGGATCACCCGACCGAGCGAGTCCATCTGACCGTCGAAACTGGCGCGCAAGGCGTCGGTTCCCGCGGTCTCCCGCGTGACCTTGACATCGGGAACGAAGAGCCGGGCCAGGTTCTCGGTGTCGCGAACGCCGAACCAAACGGCGTAACGGCTGGCCAGTTGACGGATCTCCTCACACGCCGACAACCAGGCGATGGGATCGGAATCGCGAAGCTCGTCCACGGGTCAGCGTCCCCTCGGCAACGGATGCGGATGGGCGGTGGGTTGCAACAACGCGTCGGTTCCCCCGTCGACGAACAGCACCTGACCCACCACGTACGACGCGTCGGCCGACAGCAAAAAACAGATCGCGCCGGCGATCTCGTCGGGCTTGCCCCATCGACCGATCGGGATGGGGATCAGCTCGAGCGAGTCCTTCAACTCCGGCATTTCGAGCAAGGGTCGGGTCATGCCGGTGTCGATGACGCCGGGTGCGACCGCGTTCAAACGAATACCCGATGCGATCCACGAAGCCGACTGGGAACGCACCCAGAACGCAATCGCCAACTTCCCCGCGGGGTAGGCGAGGAACGTCTGGGGGGTCGCGTGACGGGCCACCATCGTCTCCTCGTCACCGTTCAAGAGAGCGATGGCCTCCTCCACCGGGAGACCGGGGGTCATGGTGGTGCTGTTCGACGAAATCATGACCACCGCCGGATTCACCCCCTTTTCGAGACAACCGCGCAGGCCCTCGACGACGGCCAAGGTTCCGTAGAAGTTCACCCGAACCACCAACTCGTTCGAGGCCGGTGTGCTCACCCCCGCGCACGGCACCAATCCGTCGAGGACTCCCCCGCACTTCGTGGTCACCTCCTCCACGATCCGGTGTCGATCGCCGACCTTGGACAGATCACCGATCACATCGGCGTCACGAAGATCGACCCCGATCACCCGATGTCCGTCGGCCTCCAGACGCCTCTTGGTAGCCGCGCCGATCCCCGACGCCGATCCCGTGACGCAGATCGTTCTCATTTCATCCCCTCCGCCACGTGACAGTGTGTCAGATCGACGCTGACCGGCACCACCAGAATCCATCGTCGGTGACTACGGTGTTCGACGTGTCGGCAGTCGTTCGCTCCATCGTGTGTCGCGAGTTCGGCCCCCTCGACCGCCTCGTGTTGGAGGAAGCGTCGGCCGGCGATCTGTTCCCCGGTTGCGTGCGCCTCGACGTCACCGCCTGTGGCGTGAACTTCGTCGACGCCCTTTTCGTGCAAGGCAAATATCAGATCAAACCACCCGTGCCCTTCGTCCCCGGCATGGAGGTCGTCGGGCGAGTGATCGAGATCGCTCCCGACGTGGAGGGAATCTCACTCGGCCAACGTGTGTTCGCCAACGTCGGATTGGGCGGTTACTCCTCCCAAGCGATCGTGGCGGCCAAGCGTCTCGTCCGCATCCCCGGCACGCTGTCCGACGGTCAGGCGGCCACCTTCATGCAGAGCTACCTCACGGCCTGGTTCGCGTTGGTGGAACGGGCGCACGTGGAGTCGGGCCGGTGGCTGATGGTGCTGGGAGCCGGAAGCGGAGTGGGTCTGGCCGCCGTCGACGTCGGGCGCTCACTCGGTCTGCGGGTCGTCGCGGTGGCCTCCACGGACGAGAAGCGTCGACTGGCCGCCGAGCGCGGTGCCGAGGTCACGATCGACTCCACCTTGTCGGCCGACGAAATCAAGGAGACCGCCAAGCGGGTGTCGGGCGGGGCCATCGACTACCTCTACGACCCGATCGGTGGTGAGGTCGGCGAAACCTGTCTTCGCGCCCTGGGCGACGACGGTCAGTATCTGGTGATCGGATTCGTCGCAGGTATTCCCCGGTTGCCGGCGAACCAGGTCTTGTTGCGCAATCGACGAATCACCGGAGTCGACTGGGGTGGGTGGGCGGGCAAGAATCCCGATCGCAACAACGCCCTGCTGGACGACGTGCTGGCTCTCATCGCGCGCGGTGAATTGCGTCCCGTCGAACCGGTGACGTACCCCCTCGCGCAGGCTGCCGATGCACTGCGCGACCTCGAGAATCGCCGAGTGGCCGGCAAGATCGCCCTGCGCCCCTGACGCGGGACCGGCGCGCGCATGCGGTGCGCTTTGGCGATCAGGCCAACATCTGACCGCGCCCGACCGATTCGAATCGTCGGCGGAGTTCGTCCGCGGCAGCAGCATCGAAACTCACGAAGTTCGTCTCACGACCACGACGCCACCAGATGCGCGCGGATCCCCCGCCTTCCACGTCGTGCCATCGTCGCTTCACCAAATCACGCTTGACGACCTTGTTGGTGGAGGTCATCGGAAACCCGTCGACCACTTGCACGAAGGAGGGAAGCCACTTCGGGGACAAGTCGCCCTGGGTCGACAGGAACAAGGCGAACTCGTCGATGTCGAAGTTGGTCTCGGGCTTCAACTGCATGGCCACCATGACACGATCACCGATCTCGGCGTCGGGCACCCCGTACACGGCGGCGAGCAGGACGCTCGGGTGGCGCATGATGATGCGCTCGATGGGCGCTCCGGCGAAGTTCTCTCCATCGACGCGCATCCAATCGGCGCTTCGACCGGCGAAGTAAAAGAATCCCGACTCGTCACGGTACGCGAGGTCACCGGTCCAATACGCCCCGTCACGAAGACGCTCCCGATTCGCTTCCTCGTTGTTGAAGTACCCCTCGAACGTGCCTCCGCCGGCATTGACGATCTCTCCGGTGGCCTCCTCCAAGTTGAGCACCCGACCTCGATCGTCGAAGACCGCCCGCGGGCACTCGCGATTGGACCCGGGGTCACGAACGGTGATGGTGGGTTGGGCCGCCACCCCGAGGGCCCCCGCTGGCATCCCGGGGACGCGCACGATCGACGCTCCGGTCTCGGTTTGACCGTACCCGTCGATGAGCCGCACCCCGAATCGTTCGGCGAATCGAGCCAGATCGACTTCCGAACCCTCGTTGCCGAATCCGATACGCAGTTTGTGATCCCGGTCGTTCGGACTCTCGGGAGTGGCCAGGATGTAAGTGAGCGGTTTGCCTACGTAATTGAAGTACGTCGCACCATAGCGGCGGACGTCGGGCATGAACTCCGATGCCGAGAACTTGCGGCGCAGGGCAATCGTGGCCCCTGACAACACCGAGGGCGCCCAGGCGGTGAACAACGCGTTGGAGTGGAACAGTGGCATCGATATGTAGGTCACGTCCGTGGATGTCAGCTCGGTGATCATCACCATCGAACCCGACACGAAATTCAACCGTTGGTGACTGGTGATGACCGCCTTGGGCGCACCGCTGGTTCCCGACGTGAAGAGCAACAGGAACGTGGAGGACGGCTCGACCGGACATTGTGCCGAGGTGGGCAGCCTCGCCCCATCGTGTTCGGCGAGTAACAACCCGTGTTCAGTCGAGTCGACGACGAAGACCCGCCCGTTCGCGCCACCGAGATCCAATCCGTCGAGTAGGCCCGATTGGGTCGAATCGGTCACCACCACTCGACACGATGTGTGCACGATGTCGCGGGCCAGCTCAGCGCCACGGCGCGTGCTGTTGATCCCCACCACACTGGCACCGGTCACCGCGGCAGCCCCGAGCCACATGGTGAATTCGGGGGTGTTGTCGAGCATCACGCCGATGTGGGGCGACGTCCCCGTCGGCGCGGCGTCGATGACCGAGCGCCACAGCGAGGCCCGACGCGCGACCTCTCGACACCACTGTCGATACGTGATCGAGGAATCCTCGAACAGGATCGCCACGTTGTCGTCCTCGGCGCGCGCGCGAACGTGATCGGCGAAGGTGAGAGTGGCACTTTGCTCAGAGGTCACGGGCCACCTTCATGGCGCCGTGAATGGCACCCTCTATGTAGCCGACCTCGGCGGCATCACCGACCAACCTCACGTTCAGCCCCCGCGCCGACAGCTCGTCGGCGAGGGATGCGTCAGCACGAACTTCGCCGGCCACGATCACGTTGTCCGCCCCCACGTCGAACTGCTCGTCACCCACGTGGTAACGGACCGAGTCGCACGAAATCGACACCAGACGCGCTTCACGAACGAGGACGACGCCGTGCTCGCGGGCCTCGCGCACCGCCGTCCAACGACGGGGCATGGCCATCGGAAGACCAAGGTGTTGGCCCTCTTCCAACACCGTGACGTGACGTCCGCGCTCGGCCAGATACTCGGCCAGTTCGAGACCCACCAAACCGCCTCCGACGACGACCACGCGTCTGCCGATCGGCATCCACATCTTGGAAAGGCGACGGACGCGGTTCGCATCGCTCAACGCTCCCACCGCGCGACCCGCCGCCACCACCACTCGTTGGAGTGGACCCAGCGCCGCGAGATCGGCATCGGCCTCGCCGGTGATGACACCGCGCAGTGCATCACCGGTGAGCACATGGGGTAGATCCGCACCGGGAACGTCCGGACGACCGCGACGAGCACCCGTGGCCACGATCACCACATCGGGCCGCAGACTGTCGACGAGATCGACGTCGGCACGGGTGCCCAGCAAAACTTCCACACCGAGGCGCTCGACCTCGTGGGTCAACCAGTCGACGAGCATCTCATTGGCCGGCGTCGTGAGTTGGGAGAACCACAGCGTTCCACCGAGACGCCCGCCCTTTTCGATGAGAGTGACCTTGGCCCCACGAGTCGCCGCCACGCGCGCGGCCTCCATGCCACCGGGTCCGCCACCGATGACGACAACGTGCCGAGGACGATCGAACGGCGTGAGGAGCGCCACCTCCTCGTTGCACAAGGCCGGGTTGACGGCGCATTTCGGGTTGCCATCGAAGAAGTTCTGCTCGACGCACACGTAGCAGTTGATGCACGGCCTCACCGAGCGACGACGGCCGGCCCGAATCTTGTTCACCAATTCGGGATCGGCCAGGAGCTGGCGTCCCATGGAGACGAAGTCGCATTCGCCGGCGGCAATCATCTCGTCGGCCAACTCGGGCAACATGCGCCCCACGGCCACCACGGGGATGGATACGGCCTGCTTGATCGTCTTGGTGTGCTCGCGATACGCCCCCACCGCGCTGGGCAACGGCCCGTCGGTGAAGTCGGCGAAGGGATTGTGCGCGTTGGCCGAGACGTGGATGGCGTCAGCCCCCGCTCGCTCGATGAGAGCCGCCGCTTCGGCGCTCTCAGCCGCGGTCAGGCCATCCCACGGTCCGTATTCATGACCATTCAGTCGAACGAGCACCGGGTAATCCGCACCCACCTCGCGCTTCACCGCCCGCACCACCTCACAGGTGAGGCGTGCCCGGTTCTCGATCGAACCTCCCCAACGATCGTCACGCTTGTTATAGGTGCGCGACAAAAAGGTCGACAACAGATAGCCGTGGGCGGCGTGGATCTCGATGGCGTCGACGCCGGCGAACTTCACGCGTCGGGCGGCGGCGGCGAACTGATCGATCACCCAGACCAAGTCTTCCTCGTCGGCCACCTTGTAGGTGGCTTTCTTGCCTTGCGTGGCCGTGGCGAGTCGCCGCAACTCGTCCATTGGGCTGTCTCGAAGGGCCGACAGATCGGGGGTACCGTCGAGCAACGAGGGCACCAACTGCGGTCGACCCTCGGCCGTGTCCACACTGGCGGTCTTGCCGTGGTGACAGAGCTGCATGCACAGACGACCGCCGGCGGCGTGAACCGAGTCCGCCAACCGGCCGATGCCGGGAATGAAACGATCGTCGGAGAACGCCGGCTGATGGCGCGAGGTGGCACCCACGGGCCACGCCACCGCACCGGTGCCGGTGATGACCATGGCGGTTCCGCCCGCCGCTCGGGCCGTGTAGTGGGCGATCTCGCCGTCGCTGATCTCGCCGTCGACACAAAGGTTCATGTCCATGGCCGCCAGGAACACCCGATTCGACAATTCGAGTCCAGCGATGCGACCGGACGAAAGTAGGGAGTTGTACGCGCGTTCGGTCATGGAGAATCAGTCATTCGTGTTGCTGCGTTGGATGGCCCGTTCGTCGGTCCCCAGATAACTGGCGATCACGGCGGGGTTCTCGCGGATCGACTTGGGGTCGCCCTCGGCGATGACCCGTCCGGCCTCCAGGCAGTAAATGCGATCGGAGATGGACATGACCATCGGCATGTCGTGCTCGATGATCAGAATAGACGCACCGAGCTCTCGTTGGATGGTCTGGACCAGCGGTCCGAAAGCTTCGGTTTCGCGCTGGGCGACTCCGGCGGTCGGCTCGTCGAGCAGCAACAATCTCGAGTCCAGAGCGATGAGCGCCCCCAGCTCGACGACGCGACGCGTCCCGGTGGACAACTCGCCCAACAACGAGTCCGCATACCGACCGAGCCCGAGATAACTGATGATCTCGTCGGATTCGCGGCGCTTACGACGCTCGGCGATTGGTGACGGCGGCAACCCGAGGACGGAGGGAACGAACAACGAACGCTGACGCGATTCGAGAGCGACCATCACGGTCTCGCGTACGGTGAGAGAGGCGAACAGACGGGCGTTCTGAAACGCCCGCCCCTGCCCCAATCGAGCGCGACGGTGGGCCGAGAGGTTCGCGATGTCTCGTCCGTACAACTCCACCACACCCGTGGACGGCAGTAAACCTGAGACCGCGTTGAGGATGGTCGTCTTGCCGGCACCATTCGTTCCGATGAGCCCGACGATCTCGCCGGAGCGAACCTCCAGGTCGACGCCTTCGACGATGATGCGACCACCGAGTTTCACCGTCAGCCCGTCGGTACGCAAAGGCATCGCCACCGACGGCTTCTTCGCCGTGGAATTGGCCAACGAAACGACGTTGGCGCCCCTCTCACGAACCGGCGGGGTCCAGTCGGTGCGACGGGCGATCCAGGACAAGAGAACGTCGCGGAACGAGTGCAGGATCGAGATGAGACCACTCGGGAAGTAGAGCAACACGATCAACATGCCAAAACCGCTGGCGAACAACTGGACTTGGTCGGTTCCGTCGAAGAAGATCGGAACAGCGATGATCACCAACGTTCCCAAAACCGCACCGGTGATGGAGCCGATTCCGCCAACGACCGCAACCGCGACGATACGAAGGGAATCCTCGAACTCGAAAGCGAGCAGGTCGACCTTGAATTGACCGCTGCGGTCCGCCAAGGGCATGAGGGCACCAGCCAGGGCAGCCAAACCTCCCGACATGGCGAACGCCAACAACTTCGCCCGTTGGGGAGAAACCGTGAAGGCCGCCGCCGAGTTCTCGTTGTCGCGCGTGGCGATGATCGAACGTCCGATCCCGGTGCGACGTACTCGCCAAACAAGAAGAATCGCCACGACCGCGATGAGCAGACAGAAATAATACGCGCCATCGAAATCGTTTCCCTTGACGGTGAAGAAGAGGAGACGAAAGCCCTTGGCCCGGTCGACATTCAACTTTGCCGTTCCCCCGTCAGCGACCTTGTCGGCCACGATGAACCAAGAGCGGATGACCAATCCGAAACCCAGGGTGATGACCGCCAGATACAGACCCTTCACCCGCAACGCCGGGACTCCGATGACGACGGCCGCGGCCACCCCGACGGACACACCGATGAGTGACGCGGTCCAATAGGGAAGTCCGTTGGCGAAATAGATGGTGGAGTACGAGCCGAGTGCCACGAAACCGAATTGACCCAGCGACAATTGACCGCCCCAACCGGTCAAGATCGTGATGGACAGCGCCACGATCAAAAAAACGGGCACGGTGGTGAACTTCAAGATGTCGCTGGGCTTTTCGGCGATGATCGGAACCGCGAGAGCCAGGGCACCCAGGGCGACGACCCCTCCCCACGTCAGGACGCGGTACAGCGGATGGCGAGTCAATTCTTGGCGAGCGGCACGCACCTTGTTGGTGAGCTGCCATCCGCTGTCGCGCATCGACTCGCTGCGCCCGATCGTGAACAACACCACCAGCAAGATGAGGAACAGTAGAGCGACGTTGGACCCCATCGGCAGGTCTCCGCCGAGGGACCAGGACAGCAGCAAGCGGTCGACCACTCCAGCCACCACTCCGCCGACCAAGGTCCAGCCGAAGGACTTCATTCGCCCGAACATGGCCGCAACCAGGGAGAGCAGGAGCAATTTGGGACCGAGTGCATTTTGAACCGTGGCAATCGAACTCCCCTGCATTGGCGCGATGAGTAGCGCGCTGAGAGCGGCCAACAGGCCGGCCAATGCCCACGTCTTCGTCGACACTTTGCGCACGCTGATTCCGGCCAATTGCGCCGCCGACAGGTTGTCGGCCGACGCGCGTACCTGCATGCCGAAGGGACTTTTCAAGAACAACCAGCCGAGAAAGGCCATCAGCGCCGGAACCACGAGCAGGACCTGTACTTGCGGTCCCGTCACGGAGACTCCGGCAACCTCCCAGCTGCCGACGATCAACACGGGGAACGTGACACTCGATGCTTGTTCGTCAGGAATGGGAAGCCGTAATTGGAGTAACTGGATCACCTGAGTGAGCCCGAGGGTCGCCACGAACAACAACAAGCGTGGTTGAGTGAACAGACGGCGCAGAACCAGTTCCGACACCACCCCGAGCACCGTCCCGGCCAAGAGCGCCAGGGGCAATGACACTCCGAACGCCACGTCGTAGCGAATCTGGAGAACGGCCATCAGGTAACCACCGAAAGCCCCGATCTGACCGTGGGCGAAGTTGATGACCCCCGTGGCCCGGTAGATCAACAGCAATCCGAACGCCACCAGGGCGTAAACGAGACCCTGCACCAGACCGTCGAAGACGATGTCTCCGGAAAGAACCAAACCGAGCATGGCCATCACGCGCCCGCGCCCGACAAGAAGACCGCGCGCAACAAGTCACCTCGCTCGAGGAGATCCCTCGCCGGACCCTCGAACCTGACCTGACCGCGCTCCATGAAAACCGCCCGGTCGGCGATGGAAAGAGCGACGTTCACCGACTGTTCGACGATGAGCATCGTGGTTCCCTGCTCTTTCAATCGTTCCACTACACGCAACAGATCCTGCACCACCACCGGTGCCAGACCCAACGACAATTCGTCGATGCACAGCAACTCGGGCTCGAGCATGATGGCTTTGGCGAGCGCCAGCATCTGCTGCTGGCCACCGGACAACGAACCCGCACGTTGGTCGATGCGATTCTGAAGCATGGGAAACGTCTCTTCGACCAAATTCAACTTCTCCCGACGCTTGCCGACATCGGGGATCTGGCGACTCCAGATGGCCAGATTCTCGGCCACCGTCATGGACGGGAACACCGCCTCACCACCAGGAATCTGCACCAAACCCATCTGCGAACGGAATTGCGGATCGACCAACGTGACGGTGCGGCCGTTCATGCGGACCACTCCCCGATCCGGCATCACCAGTCCGGAGATCGCCCGCAAGATGGTCGATTTACCCGCCCCATTGGTGCCGAGCAGAGCGAGGACCTCGCCCCTCCGTACGTCGAAGTTGACATCGAAGAGCACCTGCAAGTTTCCGTAACTGACGTCGACGTTGCGGACCTGCAACACCGGGACGCCGTCCGGGTCTGCGCTGAGTCGGACTTGTTCCTCGCGCTGCTCTTTCAACTCGGCGACGCAAAGCGCGATGTCCCTTTTCATGTAACGACTTCCGTAAATGATGAGCAATCCCCCCAACAGAGCCGCGGGCGGAACGACGGAGGTGAGCGCCGTGCGCTCGCCGTGCGCGTCAGAGAGGGCACCGGCCAGTAAACCGCCGAAAAATCCACCCATGAGGAAGATGTACACCCCGACCATCGCGAACGCCTGTGAGCGCATTTGATACGGAATGATCGACGAGATCGCCGGACCCAATTGAGTGAAGGCCATGCCTTGGAAGGAATAGCCGACGGTGACGAGAGCAACCATCACGACCGGATTTTGAAACCGCAGTCCCACGGTGAGGAAAAGTCCGTAGAGGAGGATGAATCCACCCATCATCTTCAAAGATGTCGAGGGGTTCTTGCGGAAAATCCGGTCACCGAATCGACCAGCGAGTGGGATGCCGATGAGTGCTCCCGACCAAGTGACCGCGCCCAGCCAACCACGCTTGAACGCGTCGTAACCATACGCGTCCTCGAGCAGCAAGTTGAAAGCACTCGGCACCGCGACCAACGCGAAGCCGAGCACACCGATGCCAACCACGAGAAAGTAGAACGTACGTACTTTCTTCAGACGCTGGAATGCCGCCGACAAACGCACGGGGGGGTCGGCCGCCGGACCAGTCATCGCCGCACCCAAAACGGCCTCTTGTTCCTGCTGACCGCGCACGGGTTCCTTCAACGTCAGCGACCACAACACCGACGCGGCTGCGGGGATCATCAGCGCGAAAAAGACGACACGCCAGTCACCCGCGTCGTCACCAGCGGCCAACACAATTCCTCCGGCGAACAACGGACCGAACACCTGACCGAGCGGACGACCCAGAGCCTCGAGAGCAAAGATACGCGTTCGCACTCTCAAGGGGTATTGATCGGCGACGAGGGACGGGCCGATGGGTATGCGAGCCGAGGCCCCGAATCCGGAGCCGGCGCGAGCGACCCCCATCAAGAAAGGATTGACCACCGCACCGGTGAACCCGACGAACAGCAACCACAACCCCGACGCGCCGCTGAGAACACGAACCCGGGAGTATCGATCGGCCAGCCACGCGAACGGCAAGGTGGCCAGCACGAGAACGACACCGCCGAAACTCTGTAAGCCGAGGAGAACAGTGTCAGACACCCCCAGGGTCTCTTGGATGTCGGGGCCGAGCACCTGCATGGCAACCCGATCGAAGTCTTCGAGGATGGTGAAGATCAGCAGAACGAGGGCGACTCCGACACCGCCGGTTTTGAGACCGGCCCGCAACGATGTCCGGGCGTCACCGGCCTCCACGAACCCGCTCAGCGCCGAGGCGTCGACATCGAGGTTTGTCGCGTCGTGAGTGGGTGCCTCGACGGCGATGGATGCCACCAGGGCCGAGGCCGAACTCATCGGCGGACGGTCTTGGGGCGCGTTTTGCTGGTCTTTCATCGATCCCCCACGTCGACCATGGCTCGGTTGTTATGCCCCGACACTAGTGGTTGGCACCCATCTGACGCACCGTCAGATACCGATCCCCCACGTGCTACCGTGCTGTCGCGCCTCGCTTGCGCGGGGTTCACAATCCTGGAGGGGGAAACGATGAAGAGAAAGTCACGTATCGCGGTCACGTTGCTCGCGGGGGCTTCGCTCATCATCGCCGCCTGTGGCGGCGACGATGGTGGAGAGACCACCGAAGATCCGCCCGCATCCGAAGCACCTACGAGCGAAGCGCCGAGCACTGAGGCTCCCGTCGAGGAGCCCACGGCATCCGACATCGGCATCACCGAGACCACGATCAAACTTGGTGTGGCCGTCGCGGATCTCGAGGCCGTTCGGGCCGCGGGAATATCCATTCCGGAGACCTTGACCACCGACCACCTGTTCGACCGCTGGCAGGTCTTCATGGACGACATCAACGAGGCCGGCGGTATCAACGGGCGCACCATCGAACTGGTGCAACTGGTCTGGAATCCGCTCGATCCCTCGTCGTTCGACACCTTGTGCGCAGCCGCCACAATCGACAACGAGTTGTTCCTCGTGCTCAATGGCACCGGTTTGTCGTCGGTCGCCCGAGAGTGTTTGCTCGACGCCGGGATGCCCCTGATTTACGGCGACGTGATGACCAACGCGGAACTAGCGACCGGGTTGACCATTTCTCTGGCGCCACCGACCGAAGTGGTCGCCCAAGCGGGTGCCAAACAGTGGATCGAGACGACTGATGTCGCCGTCGGCTCCGTGGTGGGAGTGCTAGCCAACAACACCCCCGGCGGAACCGCCGCCGGAAGTGCTGCCGAGGCGACGCTGACCGCAGCGGGCTACACCGTGAAGAAGATCGAACTGAACTCGTTGTCCGGCGACACCGCTGCGATCAACGAGGAGGGCGCGTCGGCTGTCGGGGTATTCCAAGCCGAGAATGCACAGCACGTGCTTTTGGCCACCCCGTTCACGGAAAACACCGGTTTCTGGAACGCGGCAGCCCCCGCCGGATTGCCGTTCACGTTGATGGACGTGTCGTCGTCGGGTTGCTCACCGTTCGGCCTGAGCCGCGCTCCGGCTGCTGCCGTCGGAAGCTCCTGCACGACTTCGTACGACCATTCGACCGATGGAACGTCGATTCGTCCCGACACCGAGTTCGAGGCTGAGTGCCGTGCACACTTCGAGAGCAACTTCACCGAGTACTACGGCGGTCCGACCAATCCGGGCGTGCCGGCTGGTCAGCAAATCACCGACTCGACGGGTAAGGTCCTCAACTCCGATTACACCCCGCAGGAATGTTCGATCGCGAACATTTTGAAACTGGCCCTCGAAGCCGCCGGGGTCAACCCGACTCGGGCGTCCTTTTTGGAGGCCGCACGCGGACTCGGTGAGGTGCCCTTGGCTCTGATCGGTGGCGGTACCGGGCTTCTTGCTCCGGACAAGCCGTTCGCGGCCAACGCCGTCCACGTGGTGAAGGTGACGGCCGCCGCGGCCGACACCGCCCCCGATGCGAACGGTCTCTACAACGGTTGTGCGGCACCGGTGATTTGTGGTGTCGTCACCAGTGACTGGACGTCCATCACGGACTGACGCGTCACAGGACGGTTCGACAGGATCGGGTGGGCAACCGACCGAGACGACCGAACCCGACGAGTTCCAGAGGGGTCGGGTGGGAGCATTCCCCCCGGCCCCTCTTCGTCGAGGGGGTCACCGAGAGGACAACTGTCGAACGATGGCCTCGATGAGGAGCGCGCGCGAGGGCATCGCCATCACGTCCACCCATTCGTGCTCGGCGTGTGCCCCGCCCCCCACTGCTCCCAGTCCATCCAGTGTCGGCACCCCCGCCGCCGCCGTGAAATTCCCGTCCGACCCGCCGCCGACCGCCACGCCACGCAACCCGTCGATTCCGACCGACTCGGCCGCCAGGACCGCGACCGGGAACAACGTCTCCGACGCCGACATCGGCATCGGAGGGCGGTTGAAACCACCCAAAATCTCCACGCGCGCCCCCGGGTGTGTCGACACCAAACCGGCCATCGCCCGGTCGACCCGCTCCCGTTCGTCCGCATGTTCCACGCGAACGTCCACGAACACGGTGGTCAAGGCCGGCACCACGTTGTCCGCGGTCCCCGCCGACGCCACCGTCGGGGTCACCGTGGTCCCCCGATCGGGGTCGCCGAAGGTCGCGATGCGCAACACCTGCGTCGCCGCTTCGACCAACGAGTTCACGCCCTTCTCGGGCTCGAGTCCGGCATGCGACGCCCGACCGTGCACCCGCACCTCGAACGTTCCCGTTCCCTTTCGACCCGTCTTGAGGGCACCGCCATCGGCGCTCGGTTCCAGCACCAACACCGCGCCGCAGTGCCGGGCACGCTCGACGATGAGATCACGTGAATGAGCCGAGCCAACCTCTTCGTCCGCTGTGATCAGCACCTCGACCGCCGACCGATCCGACAACGCCGCCACGCCGTGGAGGGCCTGCACGATACCCGCCTTCATGTCGAACACTCCCGGCCCCGTCGCACGACCATCGGACACCGTGAACGGCCGCATCGCCAAGGCCCCCTTCGGAAAGACCGTGTCGTGGTGACCCACGATCAACACCTTCGCGTTCGACCCGCCCTTCCAGTGAACGTGCGGTCCGCCGGGACTCTCGACGATCGCCGGAGGCGCTCCGAGCAACCGGTGCATTATCGATGCCAGCGTCTCGGCGCTCGTTCTCAGGGCATCGAGATCCCTCGACGGAGACTCCACTTCCACCAGGGCACGAAGATCGTCGAGCATCGGCTCGATCGCCGGCGCACGTACAGCAGTTTTCGACACGACAACATTGTGCCTCATCGTCACCCCCTACAGTCGGACGAATAGCCGGGAGGATTATGAAATCGATCACCAGCCGCTCGACCATCTCTGCCGTCGTGTTTCTGATCGGGGTGACGGCCTGCTCCAGCGGAAACGACGAGTCCGCGACCGAAACGGCGGACACATCGGCACCTCCGACATCGGTCGAGCTCGAACCGGTCGATTTCTCGGTGGTGCCCGGCACGCACCAGATAACCGTCACCGGAGCCGAGCCCGGCTTGGAACTGTCGATCGAATCCGTCGATGGTGCCGCCGTGGCCGAAGGTACTGTCGACGAACTGGGCTCGTTCTTGCAGCGTGATGTCGAGGCGGGTGATTATCGCGTCGTGCTGGCCGATCGCTCAGCCGCCAGCGACATCGTCACCGTCTACGACGCCAGTTACGTCCCCGACCAGTCGTTCTACGACGACCAGACCATCGAGTCGGGTTTCGGCTACATCACCGTGCGCGACGGAACCACCCTGTCGGCCACGGTGTGGCTACCCGGTGAACCCGACGCGGGTCCGTACCCCACCGTCGTGGAGTACTCCGGATATGCTCCCAGCGACCCCGGTGCTTCCACCTTCGCAGAGTTGTTCAACACGCTCGGATACGCCTACGTCGGGGTGAACATGCGGGGCACGGGTTGCTCGGGCGGTTCGTACCTCTTCTTCGAGGAGAGCCAACTTCTCGACGGCTACGACGTCATCGAAGCCGTGGCCGCCCAGTCGTGGGTGGCCAACAACAAGGTCGGCATGGTCGGCATCAGTTACCCGGGCATCAGTCAGCTCTTTGTCGCGTCCACGCAGCCGCCGAGTTTGGCGGCGATCACACCGTTGTCGGTCATCGACGACAGCTACCGAGGCACCCTGTACCCCGGCGGAATCCTGAACACGGGGTTCGCCGTCGAATGGACCGAGGCCCGCATGGAGGAATCCAAGCCTTTCGGTCAATCGTGGGCCAAGGAACGCTCGGACGAAGGCGACGAGACTTGCGCGTCGAACCAGAATCTTCGTCTGCAGAACCCCGATCTGGTGGCCGAGATCGACGCCAATCCCTTCTACTCGCCCGAGGTTGGGGACGAGATCAATCCATCGCTTCTCGTCGACAAGATCGAGGTCCCCGTGTTCCTCGCCGGAGCCTGGCAAGACGAGCAGACGGGCGGACATTTCCCCGCCTTGCTCGAGAACTTCGACTCTGCGCCGCACTTGTACGTCACGTTGCTGAATGGTCTGCACACGGAGTCCATCAGCACCGCGGTCTTCCCGCGTTACGCCGAGTTCCTCAGCCTTTACGTGGCCCGCGCCGTACCTGACCTGACGGCCGCGTCGTTGATAGCTCCGATCCTTTCCAGCAGCATCACCGGTTCCGCGGTGGGGTTGCCGCAGCAGGATCGTTTCACCGGCATGACCTTCGACGAGGCTCTCGCGATGTTCGAGTCCGAACCCAAGGTGCGCGTTCTGTTCGAAGAAGGCGCCGCCGATGGTCAGCCCGCCGGCTCACCTTTGGCGCGCTGGCAGGCCGAGTTCAGCGCCTGGCCCATCCCGCAGACCGAGTTGGTTCGTCTGAACTTGGGCGCCAACGGAACGCTTTCGACCAACGGCTCGTCGGGAAGCACGAGATACGTCGCCGACCCGACTGCCACACCGGGCACGTACTTCGACGGCTCCGGTAGCGACATTTGGCGTGCCGACGTGGCCTGGAACTGGGTCCGTAACCCCGCGGGAACGGCGGCCGAGTTCACGAGCGAACCGCTCGTCGAAGATCTCGTGATCGTCGGGCCGGGCTCGGCCGATCTTTGGATCTCGTCCGATGCCACCGACACCGACCTCGAGGTGATGATCTCGGAGATCCGACCCGACGGAACGGAAACGTTCGTACAGAGCGGCTGGTTGCGTGCCAGCCATCGGGCGCTCGACGAGGGCGTCAGCACCAAAAGCCGCCCCTCGCACACGCACCTCGAAGCCGACGCCGCGCCCTTGACCCCCGGCGAGATCACACTGGTACGCGTGGAGATCTTCCCGGTGGCTCATCCGTTCCGCGCCGGATCTCGCATTCGCGTCACGATCGATGCTCCCGGCGGCAACCATGGCGAGTGGGAATTCCGAACCATCAGCGCCGGAGAAAACGTGACGATCCACCACGATGCCGAACATCCTTCGTCGATCGTGTTCAGCACCATCACCGGACTGAACGTTCCCCGTGGCGTCGCTCCCTGCGGGGCGCTGCGCGGTCAGCCCTGTCGTTCGCTTTGATCGGGTGAGCGGAGCCATTCACTCGCCCGTCGGTGTCAGTCGGCCAGAACCTCGAGAGTGAGGATGAGGTCACCCGAGTCGTGATCCTCCAGCTCGAAAACGCCCAATTCGTCGGCGACGAACTCGAACACCACCTCGTCGCCGGTCAACTCGATGTCGTAGCCGTGGAGATGGAACTCGCGCTCTTCCTCGCTGACGATGCGGATCCGTACCGGTGAACCGACGGTGGTCGAGGCCTCCACCGGCGCGTCGGCCTCCACGTCGATCTCGATGTTGGTCGACAACGTGGGCGGCGTTCCGGTCTCGGGTTCGTCGCGCGATGCCGTACTCGTGGGGGCCATGGTGTTCTGCGGATCGGTCGGCGTTGCGACAACCTGCTCGGTGGACGGCGTCGGGGAGGTACTCGGACCACTGGAGTCCGACGAACCACATGCCCCCAAGAGGAGTCCGGCCGACAGGGCCATAGCTGACATCACCTTCGCACGATCGACTTTCATGCCCGAAGTCTGCCACGGAACTCCTGGCACTCCGTGCCCACCTAGCATCAAATCATGACGTCCCGCCACCGTCTCACTGTCGCGGACCTGGCTCGGCTGAAGGGCCAACGACAACTCACGATGTTGCGCATCTTCACCATCGACGAGGCCGCCGCGGCCGAGGAGGCCGGTATCGACATCGCATCCGCGCCACCGGAACTGGTGAGCGACCCTCGCTATCGCGAAGTCGCTCCGTCACTGTTCACCCTCACCGGGCGCTCTCATCTCGAGGCGGGTTCGACCGACGATCACCTGCGTTGGGCCGGAGCGATGCTCCTGGCCGGTGCGGACTGCATCTACTGCTCGGGGAGCATGGATCGGGTCGAACACTTGGCCAAGGAGTACATCCCGGTGGTCGGACACGTGGGCTTGGTTCCCTCGCGCGCCGGTTGGACCGGCGGGTTCAAAGCGGTGGGCAAGACCGCCGACGAAGCGTTACGGGTGTACGACGAGTGCGTCGCCCTCGAGAACGCGGGGGCCATCGCCGCCGAGATCGAGGTGGTGCCGCCCGAAGTCGCCACCGAGATCAGTCGACGGCTGAAGCGCCTCTCGTTGTGGTCGATGGGATCGGGTGCCGGATGCGACGCGCAGTACCTGTTCGCCATGGACATCCTCGGAGATTTCTCCAATCGAGAACTGTCCGGTATCGCACACGTGCCTCGTCATTCGAAGGTGTACCGCGACTTCGCCGCCGAATACGAGCGACTTCAACACGAACGTGTGGCCGCGTTCACCGAGTACCGCCTCGACGTGGAATCCGGAAACTTTCCCGCCGAGGAACACCTGGTGCCCATGAAGCCCGGTGAGTGGGA